>TBL_comb47_HYPODRAFT_10000490_pt1 | contig 52969 bp, 19 predicted proteins | sample TroBogypolimnion_40_FD_10682 | JGI IMG/M metagenome (IMG submission 10682)
GCCGACCAACGGGACGTGGACAACCAGCGCCGCGATGAACGTCGCACGGCGCTCTCATGCGGCGGCGTTGCTGGCCAATGGGAAACTGCTGGTCGCTGGCGGTTACACCACCGGCTACGGGGTAACCGACAGCACGGAGGTTTTCGACAATCTCATCGTTCCGGTTCCAACCACGACCACGTTGACAGACGCAAAGAAACTGAGCAACGGCTCGTTCCAATTCGCGTTCACCAACACTCCCGGTGCATCGCTGGACATCTTGGCCACCACGAACGTGGCGCTGCCGCTGAACGACTGGACGTTACTCGGCGGCGTGACGGAAGTTTCCGCCGGCCAATTCCAGTTCACCGACCCGCAGGCGACGAACTGTCCACAGCGTTTCTATCGTCTCCATTCGCAGTGAAGCGGGTTGGCATCTTCCCTGGAGAATTAGAAGATGCCAGAGATTTTACTTCGCGTCCGGCACGGCGACGATGCCCCACGGACTGCCGGGCGATTTGACGCGAGCGATTTCCTTTTCCGTCGCGAGATCCACCACTGAGACGTCGTCCGACGGGCCGTTGGCGGTGAACAGATATTTTCCGTCCGGCGAAAACGTGATGCCCCACGGACGTTTGCCGACGGGGATCGTGTTCAGCACTTCGTAAGTGTTCGCGTCCACCACGACCACCGTGCCGCCGCGTCCGGTGCTGGCGTAAATCTTTTTGCCGTCCGGCGAAACCTTCACCGTCATCGGGCGCGAACCTTTCGGCAGCGTGATGACTTTCAGGAGCGTCTGGTTTGTCGTGTCAATCACGTTCAATTCGCCCACGGATTCCGACGGGATGAATGCGCGCGAACCGTCCGGCAGAAACGCCACGCTGCGCGGGCGCGGGTGAATCTGGATGTGGGCGATAATTTTGTAGGTTTTCGCGTCAATCGCAAAAATGTCACCGGCGGTTTCACAGGTGACGTAGAAAAATTTTCCGTCGGGACTCGCGCCCACGCCTTCTGGTTCGCGGCTGACGGGAACAAAGGTCACGACTTTGCCGGTCGCGGCGTTGAGGATGGTCGCCGCGCTGATGTCTTCATTGGCGATATAAATTTTCGATCCATCGGGACTCAAGCAAAATTGCTCCGGGTCGGAGCCGGCGGAGATTTTGCGCAGGAATTTTTTCTGCGAGACATCCACCAAGCCGATGCCATCCGCCGATTTGTCGGCGATGGGCTTGTCGTCATCGCCGGTCAGGTTTTTCGACAGGATGGGATTGCCATTGGCGTCGAGTTGCGGCGGCGGCTCGATGGGCGTGCCGCTCAATGCCACATAGACGGACTTGCCGTCGGGGCTGGCGAGGACGCCGCGCGGGCGCTTGCCGACTGAAATGGTCGCGGTGACTTTGAAATCGCCTCCGCTAATAACGGTGAGGTCGCCGGATTTTTCGTTGGAGACAAAAATCTGGTAACCACCGCTGTTCGTCTGGCCTTTGGCAGGAGCAGCCCACAACAAAAGCGCGCTGCAAATAAAAGCTGCAAATAACATTGGTCGAAAATTTGTTTTCATGATTGAAGCTTAAATCTGAGCCTTCCTCAGAAGCCAGTTCAAAAAAATTGAGGATCATTGCTTCAGCGTCCATGCACAACTGTCGCTCAACGGCTGGCCGTTGCGTTCGGCACGCGCCTCAATTTTGTTTTCGCCGGGCGCGAGTTTCATATCTTTCCAGAGGATGACTTCGTTGCCGTCGTTGGCGTGCGAGCCTTGCGAAGTGCCGTTGACGAACAGTTCCGCCTTCGGCGCGTTGGAATAAATTTTCACATCGGTCACTGCATTGGTGCGGTTGATAAAACGCCGACTGGTGATGTAGAGCGTGGATTCGTCCGACCAGTTGGCCTTGTAGTAGTAGAACGCGTCCTTCTTCGTCTGGCGGTCGGCGGTGACGAGACCTTTGTCGTTGAGGCCCTTTACGCCGCCTTCGTTGCGCCAGAAGCTCGTGAAGTCGAACATCACCCACACGAACGTGCCCCAGATGTAGGGCGCCGCCTTCAACTGCGGCCACGCCACTTCGTGCAGGTGGCTCTGGTATTCCTCGGGATGCCACTGGCCGTCATTCTTGGGCTTGACTGGATTCTGCTCGTGCTGATTCACGTTGCCGCCCGCGCCGTATTCGCTCACGCAGTAGCCGCCGTGCAAACTTGTGGATTGGTAAGTCGCCCGCATCGAATCATATTCTGAAAGCGGGCCCCAATCGGAATACCAGCCGTAATAAACATTCCAGCCGAGCAGGTCGGGAATCTTGTTCATCTGCGGCAGATCGGTCGTGCAGGTCGCCGCGATGGTCGGGCGCGTCGGGTCTTCACCGTTCGCGACCACTTTCAAATCCTGGAGCAGGCGATGCGGGTCGGGATTGCTCCCCTTGTTCGGACGCAGTTCGTTAAACAGGCTCCAGCAAAAAATGGAAGGATGGTTGATGTTCTGCCGGATGAGATCGAGCAACTGGTTCCGGGACGTTTCCGAAAAGTCCGCCGAGTCGCCGACTTTGTCCACTTGCGGAATCTCCGCCCAGACCAAAATGCCGGCCTTGTTGCACAGGCTGTATAAGTAATCGCTGTGCTGATAATGGCAGCAGCGGAGAACGGTCGCGCCGATTTCCTTGATGAGCGAAATATCCTCGTCCATGTCTGCCTCGGTAATCGCCCAGCCTTTGCCGGGACGATCCTGGTGCCGGTTCACGCCGTGCAGATGATACGGCTGGCCGTTCAGGAAAAATCCCTTGTCCGGGTCAACGGAGTAAAAACGCAAACCAAGCGGCTGTTCAACTGAATCAACGACTTCATCCGTCGCGCGCAGCTCAACGACGGCCTTGTAAAGATAAGGGTCATTGCGCCCGTTCCAGAGATGCGGATTTGCCAGCGTAATTTTTTCATGGAACGGCTCGGTCGCCGATGGCTGCAAAACTATTTTTTGTTCCGTCGTCGCAACTTCTTTTCCGTCCGCGTCCAGCACCCGTGCCACGAGCGTCAACAACTGGTGCTTTTTTGTGCCATTGGAGATTTCCGCCGCCACGTCGAGCACCGCCTGCGTTTCAGAAACGCTCGTTTGCAGCCACGCCACGCCGGGCGAGCCGTGATCGGTGAGGGTGAAGTTTGCCTCGCCGGTCACAATCAGATGCACTGGACGATAGAGTCCGCCATAGACGGGAAAGTCGCCGCTCAACGGCGCGATGTCCGGCTCCGGCGCGTTGCTCACGCGGGAGGCGAGCAAGTTCGTGCCGGACGCTGACAGATTGGTGGTGATCTCAAAACAGAACGCGCCGAACGCGCCGCGATGTTCGCCGAGGGACTGGCCGTTGAGATAAACATTGGCCACCGAGCCGGCGGCCTCAAAGCGCAGGAAATATCTTTTGCCGGCGTGCGGTTTGCCGAGGTTTAATGCGCGCCGATACCAGCCCGGCCCGCGCTGGTATTTTTCGCCGCGCTGCGCCTGTTCCCAGCCCCAGCAATGCGGGATGGAAACCGGCTGCCAGTCCGCCGCGTTGAAATCCGGCTTTTGCGCATCTGCCGGATCGCCTGGTTGAAAATACCAGCCGGAATCCAGCAGCAAGCTTTCGCGGGTTTCCCCATGCAGGGAGAAATTCGCGGCGATGCAGACCAAGGCCACGAGAAAAAAACAAAGTCGTTGCATGGGATTAATTTTTCAAAATGATTCGCGAGAGCCGCCGTCGAGTCATTCACTTTATACCGCTGAAAATTGAAAAATCCCAACGCTCGCGCCAAGGGATCGTAAACGTGTTGTCGGGCTTCATCGTAAAGGGCAGCCAAACGTAGCGCGAATCGGGCAGGTCCTGCGGATTCCAGCGGTCGGCCATGAAAATGAAACTATCTGGACGGCCCGTCGCGGGCAGCACGAACGTGCTTTGCCCGCCGAACGTCTTATCGGCGTTGGTTCCGGTGCAGGGGTTGCCGAAGGTTTTCCACGGGCCAAGGATGTTGTCCGCCGTGGCATAATTTGCCGCGTTCGGCGCCCAGCCGGTGCAGGCGGACGTGATCAGAAAATATTTGCCCTTCCACTTGAACGGCGCGGGGCCTTCGCGGTGTTCGCGCACGAGAATCCGCGCACACGTTTTGTTTTCCACGGTGGGCGTCTCCGGGCCGGTGAACTCGTCGTTCAGCCGCGCGACATACATCGTCCAATTGTCATCGGCGGCGTAAAACACATACGCCTTGCCGTCGTCGTCCACGAAAAGATTCATATCGCGGAACGTGCCGCCGTATTTTTTCTGGGCGATGGGTTCGTTTTCAGGAAATCCAAAATCATTCGTGATGGGGCGGAAGGTTCGTTGAAACACAAACGGCCCGGCGGGCGTGTCGCTCGTCGCGGTGCCGGCGCAGGCGTAGAGATAGCCCGGCTGCTCCGCGTGCAGCCACATCACGAATTTTTTCGTGCGCGGATTGAAGATGACCTTGGGCCGCTCCACAAACGTCGGTGCGCCGTAATAGTTCGGCACATTCGTCTGCCACAACGCGACGCCTTCGCGCTTCCAATCGAGCAGATTCGTTGAGGAATAGCACGAGACGGCGCTGCGGATTCCGGGCGTGCGATCTTCGCCATACCAATAGTAAACATTGCTGTGAACGAGAATGCCGCCGCCGTGCGCTTGAATCGGTTTGCCGTCGGTGTCCGGCCAGACTTCGCCCGGACGAAATTCCGGATTTGCGAAAACGGAACCTGCCGCCAGCAGCACGCTGGCGGCGGCCAGCGCAAAAAACCACTTTTTATTCGTGTGCATGATTATTTTTGGATGAGGCCGTCGCCGATATAAATTCGGTATTCTTTGATGCGCCCAGCCCCCTCGCTTTGGCGCGGCACGTATTGGAGTCCGGAAATGGTCTGCAATTTGCCCAGGTCGAGCACCAGTTGATGCGGCTGCGGCGGCTGTGCCGCGCTCCATTGCGTGTGCCAGAAATTGGCGGTCTGCCCGTCAATCGCATTCTCCGCCGTGCCGTCCTCCTTGTCGCGTTCCTCGCTGTCCACATAGGCAATCGTCCAGCCTTCATGGCTCAACGCTTTGCCGTCCCCATCCAGCAAATTCAATTCCGCCACCGCTGCGAACGGCTGGCCGTCAAAAGCCGAAAGCGATTCAAGGCAGAAGTAACGGCCCGTGGCGGGAACTGGCAATTTCACGTCCTGCGAATTGCCGCCCGGCGCGAACTGCGCCGTCAGCACGGGCTTGGCCGAATCCAGTTGCAGCTTCACGGCCGGCCGACGCGACTTGGCAAAATCTTTTTCAGGATGGAGATCGTCCAGAATGGGTTTTTCCAGCCCGGCCAGATCCGGTTTTTCCGGGCCGGTCAAATCCAGAATTACGATTTCATTTTCACCCGCGTGCAGCCAGCAGCCCGGCGTGTAAGCCGTCTGCGTCGGGCCGATATTCCAAAAACGGGCGAGGCAATGGCCGTTGACCCACACGACGCCTTTGCCCCACGAACGCAAATCCAGAAAGGTGTCGCCGGGTTTTTCAATTTTTACAACCCCGCGCCAGAACGCCGGCTTATTTGAACCGGAAGCTGGTTTGGCATACTTCAACCCTGCCAGCATCTTGTCGTCGAGCGGAAGATTGAAAATTTTCCAGCCGGTCAATTCCGTTCCGCCCAGTTTCACCGGCGTTTGGATGCCTTTGCGGTCGTGGACTTCCAAACCGAAATTCACATGGCCCACCGCCTCGACCAGAATGTCCAGCATCGCGGATTTTTTCCGTTCGGGCAGTGGCAGCTTGTAAATGCCGCTGCGACGATCCATGACGCCGACACGCTTGCCGTCGAGGAAGACGAATCCAAAATCATGGACGGCGGCGGCTTCGAGTATTTGCGCCGGGCCGGCGGGAATGATCGTGCGATATAAAATGCAGCCGTGGCCTTGGTCGTATTTTTCCATCGTTCGCGGCGTGGCTTCTTCAATCGCCTTGGGTAGGTTGTCGAAAATGGGCGCGCATTGAGTCACTTCAACTGGCGCAATGGTGATGACGGGATTGGTCGCCGGCGGATTGGGAATGGTTTCGCCGGGCAGCAAATGTTTGGAAAATAATTCGCGCGTCTGAAAAAATTTTGCCGTCGGCCAGCCGGCCTCGCTGATCGGCGCATCATAATCGTAACTGGACGTGTCGGGTTTGAACGGCCGGTCCGCACCCGACCAGAGGCCGAACGTCGTGCCGCCGTGCGCCATGTAGATGCTGAACGATTCGTCATTGGTCAGCATGTATTCGAGGTCGGCAAGATATTGCGGCGTCTTGCCGAGATGATGCGGCGAGCCCCATGTGTCAAACCAGCCAGGATAAAATTCGCCGCACATCATCGGCCCGGTGGGATGAATTCCCCGCAGTGCTTTGAAACCGTTGGCCGGATCAGCTCCGAAGTTCACCACTGGAAATAAATCGGCGCGATAGCCTTTTTTGATGTCGTAAGAGGGATTGCAGGCAAAGAGGGTGACGTCAAATCCGGCATCAATCATCGCCTGCCGCAATTCGCCCATGTATTCGGTGTCAGTGCCGTAGGAACCGTATTCATTCTCAACCTGCACCATGAGGATTGGGCCGCCGTGGGTGATTTGGAGCGGGCCGAATTGTTTGGCGACTTCGCGCAAATAATTTGTCGCCGCCTTCATGAAACGCGGGTCGCGGGTGCGGAGTTTGATGTCGTCATTTTTCAACAGCCACCACGGCAGGCCGCCACCATCCCACTCGGCGCAAGCATACGGGCCGGGCCGCAGAATCACCCACAAACCTTCCTCCTGAGCGATGCGGCAAAATTCCATGACGTTCGCCTGGCCGCTCCAGTCATATTTTCCCGGCTGGAATTCAACCTGATTCCAAAACAGATACGCGCAGACGGTGTTCAGTCCCATCGCCTTCGCCATTTGCAGGCGATTGCGCCAGTATTCCGCCGGCACGCGCGCGGCATGGACTTCGCCGCAGCGGATTTGAAACCGCGCGCCGTCGAGCAGAAAATCATTCGTGCCAATGGCGAAGGTGTGAGTGGTGGGCGCCGCTATCGCAAGCTGAGTCCAAAGACTGAGGACGCTCAGAACAATGGCCATGGAAAATTTACAGAGTGATAGTATGAGCTTGTTCATGAATTTATTTGAGGTCTCAAGAGAGTATTCGTTTTAGGGTCATCCCTTCAAGGATTCAAAATTATCCGATAAAAGCGATTGGTGTTTGACGGCGCGGCATTGTCCGTCACGGTCAGCGTGGGCAGGGTGGAAGTGAGGTTGGTGAGCGTCGTCCAGTTGGTGCTGGCGAGATCGCCGGTCCACTGCACGGTGTAATTCTGGTTCAACAAGGCGGTCCACGTGATGACGAAACCGTTGGTGTTTTTGACGCTGCTGAAAATTTGCGGATTCACCGCCGCGCTCGGCGCGAGCGCCACGCCGCGGAAAATTTGGTTCACGCCAGCGGTGGCGAGCGTGGTGGCGGTGGAAGTTGCGCCGGTGTCAACAATGGAGACGAGCCGGTTCGTGCTGTTCTCGGCCGTGGTCGCGTAAATGATCGGATGCGCGCCGCTAAAATCCACCGCAACACCGCGCGCGCCAATATTCGTCAGGCTGGTGAACGCATACGTCATCGCCCAAGTGCCACCAATGAAATCCCAGCGCTGGATGCCGCCGATGCCTTTGAGCGTGTCGTCCGCGAGATAGGCGGTGGTGGCGGTGGCATTGAGCGCGAACGCATACGGACTGGCCTTGGAACCGGCGCTCAAAAACACGGCGGTGTTGGTGACGGGAATGGCCGGTGTGCCCGGAATTTTCCAGATGCCGGGCGTGGTTTTGGCCGTGCTGAAATAAAGATTGCCGCCGAGATTCTGGATGACAATGGAGTTTGCGATGTTGGTTTGAATCGTGTTGGCCGGACCGCTGCCAAAATAAAATGTGCCGCTGGCGGCGCCCGCGCCCCAATAATTTCCGCGTCCGTCGGTGGCGCCGGAGCGCATGTTATTTCCGCTGTATTGATTGGTGGTGATGCCGACGAGCGCGAAGTTGCCGAGGGCATCCACCACGCCGAGCGCGCGTGGAACATTGGTCGAAATGGAATTGGCCAGCGACGAAGAACTGTTCGTCAGCGCGAGATTGTAGCCGCCGATGACCAGCAGACGACCGTCCGCCGAGCGCGTCATCGCGCCTTCGGAAGACGCGCTGCCACTGATGATGAGCGCGTTGGTGGTGTTGTCGGGAATGGCGATGCTGCCGGCGAGCGTGCCGTTGGTGGTGAACTGGTCAATGAAGACGGAGTTGCCCGAACTGGCGGGAGTTTCCGAGCCGTCGCCAATGCGGAGCACGGCGAGATTCCCGGCGGTGAACGCCGTGCCCGATGAATTTCCAGCGTAGCTGTTCCGGCTGACGAGCGCGCCTTTGTCGTTTTCCAAAATCAAAGGTGAATTGCCCTGCGTGCTTAAAAATCCGCCGAACGGTCCCTGCACGAAAATGTTTTGTCCAACGTGCGGGCTGGCGGCACGGGCGCGGAAGGCGTTCACGTTCGCGGCGAGGTAAAGCGATTTGCCGGCGGGAATGACCGTGCCGGGACTCATGGTGAATTCAATCGCGCCGATGAGCCGCCATCCGGAAACGTCCACGGAGAAGGAGTTCGTGTTGCGCAGTTCGACGTATTGTTCCGCCGGATTGCCGCTGACTGGATTGTAATCCCACGAGTTAATCAAGACCACAGCGTTGGCCGGCTGCGCCGCCGGAATAAAATCGCCGTTGAGCGTGGCGTTGGTGCTGTTGAGAAAATTCCGCCGGCCTGGCAGGTAAATCGAAACCAGACGCTCGGCGTCATTCGGAACAATGCTCAAGCTGCTGTCGCCCCACGACGGCCCCCAGGCTGCGTAATCCAGCGCCGCGTCGTTTGGCGAAACGTTGGCCGGGTTCATCAAATTTTCGTATTTGCGGACAAGCGGTTCGATCACGAGCGCGTTGGTCGGCGTGCCGGGCGGCATGAGAATCGTGTCCATCAACGTGCGCAAACGGCGCAGATACATCTGCCGAAAATCGGGGTTGGCGAAAAACAAATCGAACAGGCGGTTGGGGGAATTAGCCTGCTGGGCCGGGTTGTAAAAGCTGAGCACGTTGTTGGTGAAAATCGTATCGGTGAAATAGCCGCTGCTGTCCAGCCAGTTTCGTCCCCAGGTCAAATCCACGTCCCAAGGGGTGATGGCCCATTCGCCGGTGCCTTCAGTGTCGCGGAAGAGATAATAGTTTTTCTTCGCGAGATCCTGGCTGCTGACGAGAGCCATGTCCGCGAAATAACTGGCGGTCTGCGGCAAATCCAGATTGTCCCAGGCGTAAGTGACGCGGTTGGTCAGCGGCAGCGATTCATCCAGACTGGTGATCAGCGCGGTCAGGTCGCTGGTGTCTTCGTCGGTGCGTGTTTTCTTTTCGTTGCCGGAGGCGCTGCTCAGGTCGTTATACATTTTGTAAAGCGCGCCGTTGCCGTCACGGCCGATGCGGTCGAGCCACAAATCGTCACCATGTTCCACCATATCCTCGATGCCCCAAAAGGAGCCGTTAAGCTGGATGCGGATCGGGAACGAGAACAGGCCCATGCCGCCGGACAGCGCGGTCGCCGCATAAGTCAGCGTCGTGTGCATCCGCGCCTTGTCGCCGTAATTGCTGATGAAGATGACTTTCTTTTCGCGAATGCCGCCGGACTGATAGAGGAACTGGTGGTCCTTGGGAAAATCCAAGTTGTGGCTTTTCTTCGGCCAGCCGGCGGAGGACTGGCCGTGAACGTAAATGTTCAAGTTGTCATAAAGTTCATTCAGATAAAACAGCGAGCCTTGCGTGCCAGTCTGGTTGTCGGCCGCCGTCGGATTTTGGATGAAGAGATACGCAACGGGCAGTTGCGATTGGACGGATGGATCAGCCACGACCGTTCCAAAATATTCCTGCGAGTCGGTCGCGTCCGGGAAAATCGGCCAGCGGGAAATATGATTGAAGATGTCCGTGGCCGTGACGTAATAGCGAAGCAGCTGTCCCGCCGTCGCGGTGCCGCCGGGAATGATGCCCGTCCAAGTGCCATTGGTGTTGGCCAGCGTCATCGGCACGGCAACTTCCGCGTTGAACATCACGCGGTAATGCAGCGTGACATTGGAAATAGCGTAGAAGCCCGGCACGACCTGCGCTGTGATCGTGAGCGCGCTGCCTGCGGCCGGCACGTTGGGCGAATGGCTGGCGCCGGACATGATCGGGCCGAAATCATTTGTGCTCGTGCCGTTCGGCGCGCCTGGCGTCGGGCCGCTGTAAAATCTCCAGCCCGTGCCGGTGTCAGAAATGGTTTGGCCGACGAGTTGCGCCTGCATCAAAAAATCCGTGTTCGTCGCGGCGATGTTGAGCGCTTGAATCGCCAGCACATTGCCGCCCGGTAGCAGCCAGGTTCGCGCCGCGCTGACATCGAAGGTTGTCCATTGCACCGCCTGCGGATCGAGATGCCGCTGCGAGGCGGTGGAATTCCACGCGAGCGGCGCGGGCAAAATCAACCCGACATCAAAAACCCCATCGAAGTTATGACTGCCGCCGAACGCGATGGTTCCGCCGGCGACGGGAAAGAGGCCGAGCTGGCCGCCGGAGTAAAGATTGCCGCCGGCATTTCCAAGTTGATCCCAGCCGCCGACGGCGTTGGAAGCTTTCCCGAAAGAATACGCATAAACGGCATTGCTTGAAAGCGACAGGTTCAATCCACTCCATTGCAGCCAATCGCCATCCGAAAAAACAAAATTCGTCGCGTAATAAGTCGCCAGCAGCGTCGCCGTGCTGCCGCTCACGGAATAAACATGCAGCACATAATTTTGCTCCGTGCCGGTGCTTGAAGAAGAGCCGCCGCCGGTTTTGATGTTCAGCGTGTTCAACAGAAAGTTAGTCGAGCCGCCAGGAGTCGTGAAGGTCTGGCCCGGCTCACCGCCGCTGTGACTGGATTGGTTGTCCGTGTAATAGTTCAAACCATCAGGCTTGTTCGCCTGTCCGGAAGTGAGCAGTTGGAATGTGTCGTAGGTTCCGGGAGTTGGTGCCGTGGCGCTCAAATCCGTGAGAGCCGGCACCGTCGGATTTCCGATGGGCGCATTGGCGCTCGTGATCAAATGACCGTTCAAATACGCAACAAAACCGTCGTCGTAACGCATGAGCAATTGCATATCGTCGAACAAGGTCGGATCGGAAACCGTGAACGGGATGCGGACGTAGGCGGTGGCATTGGAGCCATACATTGGCACGCGTAGATTGGTGGCGATGTAGTTCGTATAGCTGACCTGCTCGGCGTTGGTGGCGAGCAACGCGCTGATTTCATTGGTCGCCAGCGCGCGAAACCAGACGGCGACCTCGTCAATCTTACCAGTGAAATAATTTCCGCTGGTATCAAACACGCCGCCGCCGCCGATATTGAAATCGTAATCCGACTCGCCGAAATTCTGCGCCGAAACCGCCGTGCTGCCCACCAGCACTCCATCGAAATAAAGCGCCAGCTGGCCGTTGCCGCCGACCGCCGTGAGGTAATGCCAGGTGTTGGTGGCGTAAGGATAAGTGGCCGACACCGAACCAACGGGCGTCCAGACTTGAATGGTGGATGCCGTGTTAAAACCGATTTCCATCGTGCCGATCTGGCCGAACAATCCCGCCGGGATGCTTTGCGCGGCGGTCGGACAAATCCAGCCGGCAATCGTGAACGTCGGCAGATCGTTCACCAGTTGATACGGACCGTTGACGTAGGAATTAGTGCCGTTGAACAGCGGCGCAAAGTTGTTCGCCTCGAAAGTTGGAAACGTTGGTGGACGCGGCCCGGGTTGGGCCAGAACGATGTTGCCCATGTAACCGCCCACGTCTTCCACGCCGTCCGATCCCACATTGGCCGCTGACACGCCGGCGGCTTCATTCAGCCGCCAATACGCGACCGGCCCGGAGGCCAGCACTTTCGCCGCAAACGCTTCTTCCTGCGGATCGGCGATGCCGGTTTCGTAGCCGATGCCGTTGGTTCCGACTGACCAGCTTGAATCATTAAAATTCGTCTGCGTCCAGGTGGCGTCAAAGGCGGCGTTCGACGGAATCAGATAACGAATCGCCGCATTCGTCGCAATTAAGGTCGTGTTGGTGAACTGCATGACAAGGCCGTAGGAAACGTCTGGAAACTGGGGCGGATATTGCGGCGCGATTTCCGTGCCCACGGTGCCGTCCGGGGCAAACAACGCCAGGTATTCGCCGTCGGAACTCAATTTGAAATTCGTGTGTAATTCCTGGCCCGCCACCGCGCGGTTTTTGCCCGAGGCAAAAACGACGAGAAAACTTTTCGGCGGCAGATTGGTCGCGGGGAACCGCCATTTGCCGGGATTGCCGGAACTATCCGTCAACGCCCAATTCAATAGATTCACGGTGCTGGCGGAGGTGTTTTGCAGCTCGATCCAATCCGAACTATCGCCATCCTCGTCGGTGAGTGTGTGCGTGTTGCTGACCATCAATTCAGTGATCCGAACTTGCGCCACGGCGGCGCTGCAATCCAGCATCAACGAAATCATCAATATCCCAAAAAATTTCAACAACATATTGTGGCAGGGTTAAAGGTATAGTGGACGACCGAGGCATCCGCATCGTTCGATGGAACAACTGATGCGGCGCAGAATACTGACAAAATGAACAGCAATAAAACTTGAACGAGTGCTTGCACTGGTTGGTTATGTTTTGGTTCTTCGGTTAAATGGCGGCGCGGCAGACGCAATTCAGTTTTCTACTGCCCGGCCATGATACGGTAAAAACGTTGTGAGAAGTTGGTTGCCTGTAAATCCACGAACTGAAACAACCCGGATTGATCCGCGACCGCATTGGTCACGAACAGCCACGCAATGGGTGAAAGCAGATTGTTCGCCACATCAAGCTCGTTGGTCACGCCCGCCGCCCCGGTGCCGCTGAACTGAAAATTGCCGTCGCTCCGCTGCACGATCGAACTGAATTGCGGAGACGCGGTGACGATCACTGACAAGGTCCCATTCACGGTCAGATTGGTTGTATTCCATCCCAGCCCAACGCCGAGTGTGGGCAACCGATACGACGTGAAATTTCCGCTGTAAGCCGCCGCGTTGAAAATCTTGAAGCTGTCCCCGACCGCCAGCGTTCCCGAAAGATTGGTGACGAGCAAAGTTCCAGAGCAGGCGAGTGTGCCGGTAACACGCAACATGTCGTTCGTCATCGGCGCAGTCTTTTTGATCGTCATCTGATTCGTGCTGCCGGCCAACAACGTCACGGAATTGCTCACCGTGAGTGTGCCGATGGAATTGGAATTGGTGCCGGGTGAGAGTGTGCCGCCGGACTGAATTGTGACCGCGCCGTTGATGAAACCGTTGCCGCCGAGAGTTCCTGAACTGGCCAACGTTGCCGGGCTTTTGATTGAACCATTCACAAGCAATGTGCCGCCGCTGATGGTGACGGTGCCGGTATTGGTGTTCGCGCCGGAAAGCGACAACGTGCCCGCGCCTGATTTAGTCCAGGTGAAACTACTTCCTTGCAAATCTCCCATCACGCCGGAGATGTTGAGATCAACGCCGCCGGGAACCGTTCCCGCTGCGGTTGAAATGATTAATCCGGAAGCGCGCAACCCCAACGGCGCGCTGATGGTAGAGACGACATTAGTGGCCAGACTATTGATAGGTGCGCTGGCGCCGTTTAAATTGTAGTAACCGCCGCTGGAGCTGATCGTGCCGCCCATTAAATTAAAGATAGTGGTATAAGCTTCATTGCCACCGCTGCTATTATTCAGAGTGCCGCCAATGATGTTGATAGTCGTAACAATGGAACCAGGTGGATAACCCAAGGCATCGCCCACCGTCAAATTGACCACGGCTCCCGGATTAATGTTCAACAGGTTGCGGATGGCGGCGGTTTGTCCGCCGATTCCTAAATTCATCGTGCCGCCGTTGACGGTGGTCCCACCGGTGTAGGTGTTGATGACTGAAAGCGTCAATATGCCGGAACTTTGGGACAAAGCACCGCTGCCAGAAATAATTCCCGAAATAGACTGCGACCCAGGATTGTTGTAATTGAGCGTGCCCGCGTTGATGACGGTTGTGCCAGTGTAAGTGTTCGTGCCGGAGAGCGACAACGTGCCCGCCCCGCTCTTGGTGAAACCGGCGGTTCCGGCGAGCGGTGTGGAAATGGTAGCGGTGTTTTGATTCACTACGACAGACGGCGAACCACCAGTCCCTGTATCCAAGGTGAGCACGCTGCCGCCGCTCGGGGCGAGTATCCATGATTGAGCGCCGGAGATATCGCCGAATTTTAACGTGCCAATGCTGCGCGAGGCGTCGAGCGTGACTGTGCGATCCGCCGTGATGTCAATCGTGCTGAAATCCGCCGTGAAGCCCGCGCCGCTGCCAACCGCGCCGCTGCTCCAATTATTCGTATCGCTCCAGTTGCCGCCCGCATCCATGGTCCAGACGCCGTTTGCATTAAATGCAACGGTAGCGATTGACAGTCCGGCAAACGCGCTGGCACCCGCAGTGTCAGTGACCCGGACAGTAAAAATATTCGTGCCGCTGTCCGACGGCGTGGGCGTTCCCGTCAGCGTGCCGTCCGCCGCGACGTTCAACCACGCCGGCCCGCTCAATTTGCTGTAAGTCAGCGTGTCGCCTGGATTGGCATCGGTGGCCGTGCCGGCAATGCTGCTGCTGTAGGCCAGAGTTTGGGTGGACGAAATACTCGTAATCATGTTGGTCACGAATTGCGGCGCGATGTTCGTGAACAACGCGGCGACTTGCGCGGCGGTGAAAGCGTAATCGGCGATCTGCACTTCATCGAGGCTGCCGTTAAACAGCGGGTCGGCGGCGGTCTGGCTTTTGCCCAGATAATTTTGCGCCGGTTTTATGCTCGAAGGATTATAGACGATGGTGGCGGCGGACGAGGCTGCCAGCACGCCGTTGGTATAGATTTTTGCGATGTTGCCACCCAGCGTGAGGGCGATGTGCTGCCACTGGCCAACCGGGAGCGCGGTCGTGTCGAGGGTCAGCTCGGTGCCGCCGTTCCTGATGGCAAAGCGCATTGTGCCGCTACCCGAACTTGGCGACAGATAAAAATAGTGTGACGTGTCATTGCCAAAATCAAAAAAGCGCTGCCAGTTCGCGCCGCCGTTCCAATACACCCACGCGGCAAAGGTGAACGCATTGCTTTGCGCCACGTTCGACGATAATTGGAGGTAGCTGTTCGTGCCGTCCAACGCGACGGCTTGGCCGATTTGACCATTCACATAGTTCGGATCGGCCACCGCGAAGCCGTTGTTGCCGTAGCCCGAACTATCCAGCGTGTTCGTCTCAAAATGAAATTGCGCGATACCCCGGCCATTGCCCGGCGGCCAGACCTGTGTGTAAGCTACCTTCGACGGCAAATTCATGTAAGCCACGCCAGCGGGAGTCAACGTGCCACTACCACTGCCAGTAGCTAGTTGGAGGTTGGTGCCGGCGGTTCCACTCCAGTATGAATAAATCGCATAGCGCTCCACAATCGGACTGTTTTCAAGCGCCGTCACGAAATTGGTGAGTGCCGTGGCTTCGGCGGCATAATCTGCGGGAAGCGGTGAGCACCAACTGGCACCGTCGTTCCATTCTGTGACCCACATGGGACGTTTAAATAGTGTATAGACTTGGTTGAGATAACTGATTAACTGTGCTGGTGACTGGCCGCACTTATACCAGTGAACCGGGACAAAATCCACGCGATAGCCGAGATTGGTCGCCATAGTCATGAAATTGATAGTCCACTGCACCCCCTCACCGGTCACGCCGGAATCCGACGATGCCGGTGCGCCGGCGCGCAACCCCCATTGCATCATGGTCGGCCAGTCGGCGATGGCTTGGTTCGTCGTCATGTTGGCTTGGCTGGTGGAATCCGGCTCGTTGTAGCCGAGCGCACAGGTAGTGTTCTGCATATTGTTGATGCTGGCGGTTCCGCTGCCGCTGCTCCATTTCATCGGAAGATATTCCCTGTCCACCGTTGAGGCGGAACCAGTGCTCCAATCATAAGCCCAAAGCGGGTCGGTGAGGGGCATATACTGGGTGCCGCCCCAGCCTTTTTTGGCGGTCCAGCGCCATGGAAAAACGCGCACGAAAGAAATGGGCTGGTTCAGACTTGCCGACAGGAACCCGACATCGAGATCCGCATCCTGCGCCACGAACACCTGGCTGGCACCCGTGCCATTGGCGTTCTGCGCAAAGGTAGCCATGTAGCCGCGCTTCAGCCTGAATGAGCGGATATTTTGATTGAACACGCCCAGCGCGGTGCTGGTGTTGTAGTAGGTGTAAAGCGCCAGATTGGTTGATGCACCAAGAAAATTCGGGCCAATAAAAATTTGCAACGGAGTGATGCTCGAACTATGCGGAATGACCATCGTGCCCATGGCGTATTCGACCAACCGGATGTTTGTGTTCAAGGTGGCGGCGGCGCCGTTCACGAGGAATTGACCCAGATAACTCGCCTGCACCACCGATGGCCGGATATTCGGCAGCAGCACCCACGCGTCGGCGGAATTCAAATTGATGGTGCATCCGGGAATTGGATTACTGGCGGCCGTGAGCCGCAACTCGCTACGCCCGGTCATCGTCACAACGGTGTTGTTATTCAGCGCGCTGTAGGTCTGGACGCCATTGGTGATGGTCAACGTCTGCGCCGCCGCCGCCAATGGAAAAAGCGCCAAGACGGCCAGCAGCAATTTAAAGGACAATCGAATAGAGAGTTTCATGGTGATCAAAAGTTGGGTCTATGAATTCATCAGGGTTCAAACCAGACAATAACCCTTCGGCGGCGGAGCCTTGACGGACATGGCTGACAGACTGCCGACCAAAGTCATTACATGGCCACAAGTTGAATAGAGCGGGTTGCGATGGAAGGTCATGATTTTACTATTGTCGGCTGAAATGTGGAGCTAATTATTCATGAGGCACAATGGCCTGGTTGATGGAGTTGATGGCGGTATTGGTGCGGCTCTTGACCTTGAGTTTGCTGAAAAACGTCTTGAGGTAGGCTTTGACGCTGTCCTCGTTGATGAAAAGAGCAGGTCCAATTTCCTTGTTATTGCGGCCTTTGTTCAACAGTCGTAGCGCCGCTAGTTTGCTTTCCGAAAGATCGGCGCGATGCTGGCGTGCGGTGAGCTGTTCGGCGACCTTGTGTGGCAGTAATTGCTTGCCGGCATGAACCGCGCGAATCGTCCAAGCGAGTTTTTCTGGAGGCGTGGATTTTAGTAGATAAGCTTTTGCCCATGGCTGGATGGCTAGTAAGATGTCTCCGTTCAGGCTAAAAGTGGTGAGGACAATCACGCGGGCATTGGGAAATTCACTGCAGATGGCAAGGATTGCCTCCACGCCACCCATGCGCGGCATGTGCAAATCCATCAGCACCACGTCCGGTCGGATCTGGCGATAAACTTCCAAGGCTTGACATCCATCGTCCGTTTCCGCGACGACCCGCAAATCAGGTTCGCTCTCGAGCAGCGCGGTCATGCCGATACGGAACGACAACTGGTCATCTACCAGCATGACTCCTATTTGATTTTGCTTCTTCAAGGTTTCAATCATCTTACCCGACAAACTTTGGCCTGTCATTTACCCGTATGGGTATTTAATGCTCCCAATGCTGCATGGATTTTCAATCTTCGAGCGATTGCGCTACTTCGTCCTGTAGTCAAATTAGGGATTGGGGCTGCATTCGTCAGTGGGATTGACGTGACTCTGGCAGGCTCAACAGTGGCCGGCAGATCAGGGTGAACAACAAGCCAAGAGGGGCTCGTTTGCCGCAAAAACAAACATTTGCATTAAATTCAGCCATAGTTGGGCTCAAATGGGGTCGGTTTGCAGAGCCCCCGTTTTATACCCGTTCGGGTAATGGACTTGGTTCGCATAGAATGTTAATCTTTGCGACCAATCAAACCAAATTGACTAGACCTAGCCAGTTGTGGTGCTAACGGCCAACAAAACTATTGCCGATAAGAGACGCTGCATATAAAAAGCTGCAGCACGCAGAATTGAGCTATCTGAATTCATAACATCTATGACAAAAACACACAATGGAACCTTGGTGAATTTAGCGGCAACCATACTCGGCCTGCTGGCTTGGACGACATCCGCCAGCGGTCAAACCTACGCACCGACCAATTGGTTGAATGATCCGTTCTGTGCCAATACGAACTATATTATTGTGGGGGCCAACACTACCAGCCCGTCGTTCAAGAACAATGGTGCCGACCGCGGCACGCTTTTTGGAAACTCCCCGATTGGAGCGACGCTCCGGTTGGTGAGTCCTGGCGACACCATCTCATGCACTGGGCAGGTCACCATTGCCGGAGATATTAATGCGGATGGCGATATGCAATTTCGTGTCGGTCTCTATTACCAAGGAACCAACAATGCGGACGCGAATTGGCTCGGCTATATGTTCGGCAATGCCACCGGCCCTTATGCCGGGACAACCGATGGGCTTTACGTCCGGAATAATCCCAACCAAGGCACTTATTCATCCGGATCCCCTGGAAATGCCATGAGACCTCCGTGCGGATCCAAATCCTACACTCCGGGCTGGGACGCAGCCACGTATGATTTTTCGCTTTCCGTCACTTTGCTTCAAGGCAATAGCCATGCCATCTCCTGGAAACTGGCCGGAGTTTCTCCGAATGCCTACAACTATGCCGGAGCCTATACCAATAGCTTCGTCCTCACTACTCCGCCCGCCTTCGATCAAGTCGGATTCATGGGCGGGTTGGCGCTTTTCAATTCCGCTTCCACTTCTGACAGCATCAGCTTCAAGGACATGAAAGTGTCCTTGTCGAAACCCCATGCTGCTCCGTGAGAATCTTTCAAGGTCAGCATTGGAACTCGAATTCGATTGTTCCTTCCAGAGGGAACCTCCTTGCTACCCTCGTTATTTTGGCGAGTTTGTTGGGCGTAATTCTTGCGCCGGACGTTTCGGCACAGACGCTGATGTTGAAATTCGGCTTTGAGGACACCGGCACGACGACGACGGATTCCGTCGCCGGGGTGACGCTGAACATTTTAAATAGCGCTGGCGCGGCCGCCGATTTACACGGCGCGACCGGCACAGGCGTGGGTGGATTTGGCAAAACCTTGGATTTCACCTCCGCCCCCGGAAGCCAAGCGGCTGGACCTGTCGCGTCCACGACGGCTAATAGCGCATTAGGCTTTGGCAGCGTCGGCACTTGGACGATCACCCAGTGGATCAAGCCTGTCACCGGCGCAAATTTGAACGCCGCACTTTCCCGTCTTTTTATCTATGGTGTCAGTGGCACCATTCAAGACGCATCTGCCAATGCCATGGGAACGGAGATGGAAAACAATGGGACATCGGTGCGGATTTCTGTCAATAACGGCAATCGAATGAGCCTTGGACTGACCCCGGCGCTTACCTTGAACTCCTGGTCTTTTATCGCATATACCTATGATGGCACCACTCTGAAAATGTATTCCGGCAACGAAGCCACCGCAGCAACACAAATTGGTTCAGTCACGTTGACGGCTGCCCAGGCAGCGCCGAATTTTGGCACCGCTGGAAGCATGTTCCTGGGCAACAATGGCAACTTAAACCGCAGCTTTAAGGGATACATTGATGATGCGCGTTTCTACACCGGAGCGGGCGATGCGACCTTTGTGGAAAACGTGCGCCAATCGGCCTTGCCTGACCCGAATGTTTCCGCCACAACAATCACGCCGACGAACAGCCCCATTTATGCCGGCACGCCGGTGACCTTGAGTGCGACCTTTGGCGGCACGGCACCATTTTCCTCGTTTGTCTGGCAATCCGATGGCGGCACCAGTGGCGTGACATGGACGAATCTTCTCGGCTCGGTCACTAACACCTATGCGCTCAACACCACGGGCATGACGGCGGCCACCAATCAGTTCCGGCTCATCGTCACCGGCGCGGCGGGATCAGCCACCAATACGCCCGCCTCGAAGATCTTTGCTGCCGCATCGGGCCCGATTATTGTGGCGAACACAATCATTGTGCCGTCAGCCGCTGCCGTCGGAAACACCGTAGTCGCGAGTGCGACCTTCGATGGCACGCGACCGATTGCATATCAGTGGCACCTCACGACCAACGGTGTCACCGTCAATATTCCCGGCGCGACGAGCAACGTATTGACCATCGCCAGCGCGCAATTTACCGATGCTGGCAGTTACAGTCTGGTGGCTTCCAACAATCCTGGCGGCGTGCCATCCGTCCTCACGAACACCCCGGCAACGCTGACCGTGACCCCGTTATTTGGTGCGAGCATTTCTGATTTGGGCACCACGGCTCCCGTGTCGGGAGGCAGCGACATTTTCCAACTCAACACCAACAACAACACCAAATTCCCTGACACCTTGAACTATTACGACAACAACAACGGCACCTCGGTTGGCCTGTCGGGACAAACATTCACGACGGGAAATAATTCTGGCGGTTACGCCGTGAACGGATTGTATATCAAATACGGCGGCATCGAGGGCGGTCATGCGGCAGGTCTTGTTGAAACGCTGCGGTTTTATTCCATGTCCGGGAGTGTGGCGACATTGCTGGCCACCTGCCAGAACACTAATCCCGCGCCCGCCATTGCCAATGGCGATTGGACCCAGTGGAGCGGCCTGACCAACATCGTCCTGCAACCCAGCACGACCTACGCTTACACCCTCTTCGTAAGTCAATCCGGTGGCAATTCTTTCGAGCAGATGGGCAACGCCTCGAACACTCCAAGCTACTATGCCGGTGGCGAAATCGCGTTGATCCCTGCTGTCGGCGGCACCGCCACCTTTGGTGCCAGCCATAACTTTGATGCTACTTTTCTGGTGAATCTGCTGACGCTGGGTGGCAGCGGTGTGAACACGACGCCCACCAACATCACAGCCGTCGTTTCCAGCGGTCATTTGACGTTGTCCTGGCCGTCGGATCACACCGGTTGGCGGTTGCAGAACCAAACCAATGCGATCAGCGTTGGCCTGAGAACGAACTGGGTGGATGTGGCCGGGGCTGGCGCAACTAATCAGGTTATCATTCCCATCAATTCGGCCAACGGTTCGGTCTTTTTCAGACTCGTGTATCCATGAGCCTGAAATTTCCATAAAATCCGGCCGCCAGTGGCTGCAGTCCGCGATTTAATTTTTCAAGCGGACATTTCCATCGCCGGCCGTGAACATTTGGATGTTTGAGGTGTTGACGAAATGATTGCGCTACCTGTATCATCGCGCCAATTAACCGTAATCGTTTAAAACAACCGTTTTGAAAGGCGATGAAATTTTTTAAAATAAGTCCGCGTTCCGCCCTGAAACCGCGTGCAGACTGGGGAAATATTGTGGATGCGATTCGGAATAAATTTTACGGCAGGTCGCTGACTGGCCATGCTGCCGTGGCAAGCTGCGTGGCAAATGAAATAAAATGCGCGCCGATCACGAACATGGTGTATGATTTGACCAATCCGGCCCAGCCACTTTTTTACCAGGTGCGGGTGGATCTAAACTCAATCACTTTTTACGGAGCTTAAATTTAAAAAAAATGGCCGGGCCTTTCGTTTGGAAAAGTCCCGACCGTTTCGAGATACATGGCAAAAGATATTATGAAAAAGTTTACAGTCCCCGGGGTGCGGGGCTTTCTTCGCAGTGTCGGCCTGGCAAAGCTGGGAATGGCGGTTCAGGCCGGTCTGGGGGTCGGTCGCAACGGTCGCTTTCCAAGCCGGACGTCCGCGCCCGCTAAAGCCACGTCGTTCTGCTCCGTCACCTTGGCGGTCATAGGCTTGCTATTAATGGGCGTGCTCCAGCCATTTTGTGTGGAAGCCCAGTCAATAATCCTGATTAATACCAACACCCTAAACGGCAGTTTTGAGTATACCGGCCCAGGAGCTGGAACATTTCAGGCGTTAGCCCTCACTAATGGCAAGGCTGCTTTTAACCTTACTGCCAACCCCGGTGCTTCTTTCGGGCCAGTGCCCGCCTGGACGGTGTGGACGGGAACGTCGACCACCGCTACTGACAGTGGAGTGGAGAATACAGGGAATGCTTCTCAAGGGAAAAATGTTGCCTATCTTCAGCCGGGCAACGCGGAATACAATTTAACCTCTAAAACCATCGAGCAGGGAGACGTATTTACATACTCTTGGGATTGGGTTGCGGTTTTACGGGGCCCCGCCACCGTCCAACTGGGTTACTTTAACGGCATCACCGTCGTGCCGATTCCCGGAACGGCCACAACCGCTTCAAACGTTACGCAGGTATTGGGTGTGACAACTAATTGGACCGTCCCGGCCGGCGATCCGTCAATCGGCCGTCCAATCGCGTTGACAATGAAGGCTCCCCCCGGTGCCAACTATCCCGAGGTGGATAATTTTGTTCTGACCGTCAACACCAATAATGAGGTCGCTGGCGGCGTGCCGATCATTCCGTCAGTGCCGGTCGCTTCATCGGGGACTTTCCAGTTCACCACAGGCAGCTATAACATAAGTGCCAATGAAGGCACTCCAGCACAAGATTCAGGTTTGAGTTTGCTGCCTAGCTTGCTAGGAGCCCGTGTGACAGTGACCCGCACGGGCGGTGCCAGTGGCAGGGTGCAGGTGCCGTATTCGGGGGCGGCGAGCGGCACGCTGGTTTTTGATGATTACCAGATGAGCGCATCCATCTTGGTGGCGGGTGGCACTGTTACATTGGGAACGCCGACCTTGGATCCGCTGGAATCGTCGGATTTATTGCCGCCCTCACTTGGAGAGCCCAGTGCGGAAACGGTCAATGTGATAGATCCGGGGAGCAACCCAACCAACTCGGTGATTAATCTTGAGCGCGCCACCTTCCGGATTGATAAAGACAAGTTTTCCAATGCCATTATTCATGTGATGCGAACCCCCAACAGTATTAATGGTGCGCAGGATGTGGGCGTCACGGTGCAATATGCGATCAATCAGGCTCTACCCCATCCAGTCAAAAGCGGCTTTGGTGGAAATCCTGCTCCCGGAAACACGTTTGCGCTTGAAGCCGGTTCGGATTATGCCGTGGCCAATACTGATTTTACCCCGGTGTCCGGCACCGTGTCGTTTGCAGCGAATCAATTGGACCAGACTATCACCATCCCCATTCTCCAAAGCGGGCAGGTGGAATTCAACAAGGACTTGCAATTGCAGATATTCATTCCTACTGGGGCAACGGAACCAGCGGAAGTAGGAGGTGTGAGCACGGCCACGCTGACCATTCTCTCTGACAGTTATGTGGCTGGCCTACAGCCAGCCGGCTCGGTGGACCGGACTTGGAACAAGGACAATTCGGATGGATTTGATTCCAACCCGCCCTACCTTCAGTATCCCGGCACCAAGGGCGGCGTCAGTGACACCGCCAACGGCAATGGTGGGACCGTGTTTGCCACCGTGGAACAGCCGGACGGAAAAGCGATTCTTGCCGGTAGTTTCAATTCCTTTGATTCGCATACTTATAACCGCATCGTCCGGGTGTTGACCAACGGCTATCAGGACACCACCTTTTTAGTGGCTCCCAATAGCGGGGCAAATGACGTCATCTATTCGATGGCATTGCAGCCGGACGGAAAAATCATCATCGGAGGGAATTTCACGGCCTTCAACGGTGTCAACCGTTACCACGTTGCCCGCTTGAACAGCGACGGTTCAGTGGATGCCAGCTTCAACCCTGGATCCGGAGCAGACGGAACGGTCTGGGCGGTGGCGGTGCGGTTGGACGGAAAGATTGTCATTGGCGGAGATTTCACGCACTACAACGGGACGGAAAGCAGTTACGTCGCGCGGCTCAATGGGGATGGTTCAGTGGATACCAGTTTTGTCCCGGGCACAAGCGTCAACGGCCCCGTCTATGCACTTGCCATGGGAGCGGCAAACACGTTGGATATTACCAACACCGCTAGTGGCGGCGCTGCCGAAAATGATAACCCCGTCAGCTTGGGCAACGCCAATTCCGGCTTACTCTCGGTCAGCTATGACATGCTCCAACAGCCGGACGATATGCGGATATATTATGGCGACACGAACGGATTTTTGGTTTACGACACCGGCAATGTCAGCGGCACCAATAGTTTTGTGGTTTCGTTCGGTCCCACAAATGGTTTTTCTACAAATTTAATAACCATCGTTATGAACCAGAACGGCGGTCAGTTTGGCACATTGTGGAGTTACACCGCTAGTTTGACGACCTTCAATCTTACCAAGCTGGCCATCGGGGGGGCCTTTGACTCGATTGGAGGCGTTGATAGCGGTTGCGTGGCGCGCTTGAATGATGATGGAACGCTGGACACCTCGTTTGCCGCCGGCATCGGCACCTACAATCCGGTTTTTGGTTTCTTCGAACCCGTAAATGCACTGGCCATGCAGGGTGACAAATTGCTGGTGGGCGGCTCGTTTTCCTACATGGAACTGGCGAACTACAACGGTCTTGTCCGGTTAAGCTCCGATGGCTCGGTGGATACGACCTTCAATCCCGGCTCGGACTTCAATAACGGCACTTACAACCCGGTTACGGGCTTGGCAGACTCCATCTATGCCATCGCGTTGCAGCCGGATGGGAAAATTCTTATCGGTGGTGATTTCACCACCTACAACCAAACTCGTCGCGTCGGTATCGCGCGGTTGTTTGACTATGGCAGCCTGGACACCAGTTTCATGGATACGGCCTACAACCAGTTCGCCGGGTTGATCAACCATTATCACAATCCTGATGCCGTCAACAACAGTGATTACCCGCAGGGAAACCATCGTAATTTTGTGTCCGCCATCGCCGTCGAAACAACTTCACCCAACAATGTGATCATTGGCGGGAACTTTCTTCGCGTGGGAGGCGGCTCGGTTTGGCATTCCGGTTCGGGCATGTCCGGCACTTACTATCCTGTCTATCCCGACAATGGCGGCATTCCTACTGGGACAAGTTCTGGAATTTTTGCCAATGGTCGTATGGATATTCATCCCCGCAGCAATGTGGCCCGGTTGATTGGCGGCGCGACGCCCGGACCGGGAAATATTTCCCTCTCGTATGGGAGCTACTCGGCGGACAAGAGCGCCGGAACACTCTATGTTTCGATTGACCGGACCAACGGCAGTCTGGGCGTTATTTCCGCAAGCTGCGCGCCGACGTATCAAACTTCCGGGCCGGGAATTGCCACGACCAACGATCTCACTGGCGGCGCAACTCCGGCCTGGCCCACGCTTTGGTCATTAAGTCCATATAATTCTTGGACGGTCGCTCCCGGAACATTCGGGCCGAACTATATTTACGATTCAACTTATGCGGGAGGTAACCCCAATCAACCTCCCGACGTGTATTTCAACATCCTGTATAATACCAATATCACCGGAAACCTGAACGCCAAGATTGACTTGTCAGCTCCCAATGGCAGCAACTTCAGTCTCGGTGGCGAAGTGATCCCGCTCGGCACGGCGCTGGGCTTTTATAATTTGTCGCCCCTGACCATCATTGACACCAACATCAAGCCGGGCGTTTTTGGATTCAGCTCTCCAACCTACACCGTTAACCAGGGCAGCACGGCAACCATAACCGTGACTCGCACCAACGGCTCCGATAACACGGTGCAAATCAATTATGCCACCGCCAATGGCACCGCCATCAGTCCCGCAAATTACACGGCAGTGAACGGGACGCTGACCTTTGGTCCGGGCGTCATCAGCAAGACGTTCACGGTTCCAACCGCCGTCGGCACCACGACCAATATTGACAGGACTGTGAGCCTGCAACTATCCAGTGTGACCGGCGGGGGAATAATCGGTCAGACCAACGCGGTGCTGACCATCGTGAACAACACTTTCGCCAACGGACACATTTCCTTTACCGTGACGAATTATTCCGCCAATGAGACTGCCGGAACCGCGTCTGTCACGGTCAACCGCCTCGGCGGCAGCACCGGCACCTTGGACGCCACGGCGATTGTCGGCGGCGGCACGGCGGTCAACGGCGTGAATTACATCGCTTCGACCAATGCCCTACATTGGAACAACGCCGACCTATCGGTGAAGACCATCTCGATACCGGTCATTCACGACGGCGTTGTCACACCCAATCTCCTTGTGAACCTGCGGTTGACCAACGGACTGGCCAACAATGTGGCCAATGGCAAAGTTTTGGGACTCTCCTCGGTCACCAATGCGACATTGACCATCGTCAACGTGGATTTCCCGGGAACCGTCGAATTCAGTTCAGGCGTGTATTCGGTGAAGAAATCCGCCGGCTATGCCATCATTCCGGTTATTCGCACCGGCGGATCGGCCCAGACCGTCACAGTCAACTTTAGCACCAAGAATGGATCCGCCACCAGTGGCGTGAACTATACCGCCACCAACGGCGTGTTGACGTTCACCAACGGTGTGGTCAGCCAATACTTTGCGGTGCGCATCATTGACGATGGCCAGACGGATGGGCTGCTCGCGCTCAATGTGGTTTTGAGCAATGCCACGCCGGGAATCTCACTGGGCAGTCCGAGCAATGCCGTCTTAAACATCATTGACACTGCCACCGTGGACGAACCGCCGGGTTCCATTGACCCGACTTACAGTCCGTTTGCCGGGTTCAATGGCGATGTCAATGCGTTGGCGCTTCAATCTAACAATCAACTGATCGTGGGCGGTGATTTTACGATGGCCAATAGTGTGCCCCGCCAGCGTCTTGCCCGCTTGAACGCGAATGGCTCTTTGGATTCCAGTTTTCTGCTGCCGTCCTCCACGATGGGGGCGGATGGCCAGATTCATGCCCTGGCCATTCAGACGGACGGGCGGATTATCGTCGGCGGTCTCTTCAGCAATTTCAACAGTGTGGCGGAGAGCGGCATCACCCGTTTGAATTATGACGGCTCGCTGGACAGCACGTTTAATCCGGGTTCCGGTGCGGATAATCCGGTGTATTCCGTGGCGCAGTCGCCCGTGGACCACAAGATTCTGGTGGGCGGAGCTTTTGCCACGCTCAACGGAGTGACCTTCAATGGCGTTGGCCGGTTGAATACGGATGGCACGCCGGACACGAGCTTCAACCCTGGCGGTTTGGGCGCTGGCTCGCCGGGTTCCAGTTCGGCGGTCTTTGCCCTCGTGGTTCAATCCAACGGCCAGATCCTCATCGGCGGCGACTTTACAACTTACAATGGTGTGACGGTAAATCATCTGGCGCGGTTGAACACGGATGGTTCGTTGGATGCGTCCTTTATTGTGGGAACGGGCGCGAGTGATTCGGTTCATGCCATCGCCATCCAGGCGGACGGGAAAATACTGATTGGCGGCCTGTTCACCGATTACAGTGGAGCTGCACGAAACTATGTCGCCCGTCTGAACAATGATGGATCGGTGGACGGCGGTTTCACTCCGGGAGTCGGTGCCAATGACGCAGTATCAAGCATTGCGCTCCAAACCGATGGCCGCATTGTTTTGGGCGGGCAATTCACCCAATGTAGTGGAGTCACCCGCAACCGGCTGACCCGCCTTAATTCCAATGGGACAGTAGATCCCACCATCAACTTCGGCAGCGGGGCCAATGATGAGGTGAACGCCGTGGTCGTGCAGCAAGGCACCATTCAAGGTTATCCCACCAATGTTCCTGACGAAAAAATAATCATTGGGGGCGCCTTCACGCAATACAATGGTCAACCGCATCCCCATTTAGCCCGTATTTTTGGTGGCTCGGTGAGCGGCTCCGGCGCAATTGAGTTTTCCAGCGCAGACTATCAGGTTGATGAAAACGGTTTGAACGCCTTTATCACGGTGGTTCGCACCGGCGGCACCAGCGGCACCAACTCGGATGGTTCGGGCGACATCTTTGTGCCATTCGCCACCAGCGATGGCAGCGCCAAGGCAAACATCAATTACGGAACCGTCATTACCAACTTGGATTTCCCCATGGGTGAAGTCCAGCAGATCGTCCGGATTCCTGTGATTGATGACGGCGTCATCACTTCCAACCTGACTGTGAACATGGCGGTCAACCCCTTGCCGCCGACCGCGTATGGCAATCAGCCCACGGCAGTGCTGACGATTCTCAATGACGACAGTGGGATCCGTTTCGCAACGGCGACCTATCAGGTTCCCAAGAATACCGTCAGCGGCACCGCCGCCATTAATATTGTCCGTTTTGGAAGCGCCAATGGCACCGCTTCCGTCATCTTCAACACCACCACCAACGGCACGGCGGTGGCGGATGTTGATTATACTCCGGTGACGGATCAGTTGGTGACGTTCAATCCGGGCATCACGAATGTCGTCGTGACCATTCCGATCATCAACAACAGTCTGGTGGAGTATGCCACGACCGTGACCATGGAGTTGACCAATGCGATCAACAGCACTCTTGCTTCGCCGTCGAACGCCCTATTAACCATTATTGACACGGTTAATTCGCCCGGTTCCCTGACTTTTCTCAACACCAATTTGACGGTCAGTGAAGGTGGTGCCAACGCCTATATCACGGTTTATCGCACCAACGGAATATCCGGCACCATATCGGCAAGGTATGGAACGGTGGCGGGCACGGCGCTTCCTAGTATTAATTATACCACTACCACCAACACCATCACCTTTGCCCCGGGTGTTACGACTAACACCATCATCGTTCCATTGCTGAACAATAATCTTGTGCAAGGCCCGGTGAATTTCAGTGTGATCCTGACCCCCCCGATGACGGGCGGTGGGACCTTGATTGCGCCGACGAACATCAGCGTGACCATTTTGGATAATGACAACGGCTTTGCGTTCGTGAATGCGACCAATTATTTTCGGGAAACCGACGGAGTGGCTTCGGTATTTGTCCAGCGGATCGGCGGCACCAATGGCAGCATTCAGGTCAACTACGCCACCACCAACGGCAGTGCGTTAAGTGGCACCAACTATACCACGACCAGCGGCACGTTGAGCTTCGCTAACGGCGAAACCATCAAGGCGATTTCCATCCCGTTGCTTTACGATCCTCGCGTGACGGGCGATTTGAACTTTACAATGAAGCTGTCCAGTCCGTCGGGCGGATCACAACTCGGGGCGCCGAGTAACACGGTGGTGGTGATCCAGGACGCCGATGCCGGCATCAGCTTCACCAACGCGGCCATGAGCGTTTCAAAAAGCGCCGGCTACGCGCTCATCACCGTGGTCTGCTCCAATCCGTCGGTCGAGCCGGTGGCCACTTCCAACACGCCGCCCTTGTCGGTGCAATATTTCACGCAGGACGGTTCAGCGGTGGCGGGCATTCATTACACCGCAGTGAGCGGCACGCTGTTCTTCACGAATGGCATTGCCACGAATACCTTCATCGTTCCGATCCTCGCCAACGGCGCGGTGGACAGCAACCGCACGTTCACGGTCAGCCTGACCAATGCGACCGCGCCCGGCAAGCTCGTGGCACCTAGCAACCAGGTCGTGACCATCGTGGAGGCCAACAACGGCTTTAGTTTCTCCAGCCCGACCTACACGGTATTGCGCAGCGGCATTGCGGCCACCATCACCGTCCTGCGCAGCGGCAATACCGACAGTGTGGCGAGCGTGAACTTCAGCGCCACCAACGGGACGGCGGTCAACGGTCTGGACTACTTTGCGACCAACGGCACGTTTGTCTTCACCAACGGCCAGTTGAGCAAGAGCTTCTCGGTGCCGGTGATCGCCAACACGACGGTGCAGCCGGATAAGACTGTCCTGCTGCAATTGTTCAACCCCACGAATGGGATATTGGTGGCACCCAGTGCCGCCACGCTCACCATTCATGATACCAGCGGCAGCCTGGTGGTGCCGGCGGGTTCCGCCTTTGCTCCGGGCGGTGATCCCAACAACAACGGCATCATTGACCCCGGTGAAACCGTCACCATGCTCTTTGCGTTGCGGGACAGCGGCGGCACCAATGCCGTCAATGTGACCGCGACCCTGCTGGTCACCAACGGCGTGACCTCGCCAAGTCCGGTTTCGCAAAATTACGGAACCTTGATTGCGGCCGGGCCTTCGGCTTCGCGTTCATTCTCGTTCACCGCGAACGGCACCAACAGCCAGGTGATCGCGCCGACCTTCCAGCTTAAAGGCGGGGCGAGCGGCACCAACAATCTCGGCATTGCGGTGTTCACCTATACCTTGGGCAGCTGGACGACCTCCTTCACCAATCCGGCCGTCATCATCATCAATGACTATACGATGGCTTCGCCTTACCCGTCCCTGATCAATGTCAGCGGCATCGGTGGCATGTTGATCAAGGCAACCATCACCTTGACCAACATGAGCCATTCATCGCCGCAGGACGTTGATGCCTTGCTCGTGGCGCCGAATCAGCAGGATACCTTGTTCATGGCCCACGCGGGCGGCCAGGTAAACATGAATCGTGTCACCCTCACTTTTGAGGATGCGACGCCCACCAACTCACTGCCGTCCAGTGCTCTGATACCTCAAGTTGGTATTACCAATGGCACCTATAATTCGACGGGTTATCTGCCCATCCCAAAATTTCCTTAACCGTTATGAAAACGATTTGTAATATGAGCTATTTAATAAGGAAAAGTTGGTTGACGGTGGGGGTGGGTCTGCTGCTGTCCGGCGGCGCGCTGGTTTCCAGCCAGGCGGCGGATACGGGCATGAAAACGTTGCGCGGCCACGTGCCCTCCGTCGTCTCGCACTCGCAGTCGAAGGGGAACCTGCCGGCGGCCACCGATTTGAATCTCGCCATCGGCCTGCCCTTGCGGAACTGCGAGGCGTTGACCAATCTGCTCCGGGAGATCTATGATCCGACGAGCACCAACTACCATCACTACCTCTCGCCGGAACAGTTCACCGCACAGTTTGGCCCGACTGAGCAGGACTATCAGGCCGTTATTCAGTTTGCGCAGGCCAATGGTTTAAAGGTGACGGCCACGCACCCGAACCGGATGTTGCTGGATGTGAGCGGCAAGGCGTCGAAAGTAGAAAAAGCATTCCGCGTCAGCCTGCACACCTATGCCCACCCGAACGAGCATCGTGATTTTTATGCGCCGGACACGGAGCCATCCGTCCCGTCAGGACTTGACATTCAGGATGTCAGCGGTCTGGACAGCTACCGCCGTCCGCATCCGCAACTTAAATTCAAGCAGGCTGCCCAGCCGGCGGGTGCGGCCAACAGTGTGGCTCCCTCCGCAACCACGCCCAATGCCGGTTCCGGTCCCGGGGGTAACTATATCGGGAACGACTTCAGAACGGCCTATGTTCCGGGAACTCCGCTCAACGGTTCCGGGCAGACCATCGGTCTGGTGCAGTTTGACGGCTATCTGGCCAGCGACATCACCGCCTATGAAACGCTGGCTGGCCGGACCAACATCCCGCTCGTGAATGTTTTGCTGGACGGGTTCAGCGGTGTGCCCACCGGCACGGGTGGGGAAGTCGAAGTATCACTGGATATTGAAATGGTCATCTCCATGGCTCCGGCTTTGGCACAGGTGACTGTCTATGAAGGCAACCCGTTTAATTTCCATCCCAACAATGTCCTGAACCGGATTGCCACGGACAACACCGCCAAACAGATCAGTTGTTCCTGGGGCTGGACCGGTGGGCCGACGTTGACGACCGACCAGATTTTCCAGCAGATGGCCGCGCAAGGCCAGACCTTCTTCGTTGCTTCGGGTGACAGCGACGCTTATCCGGCGGGCACGGTGGACAGTCCGTTTGGCTTTGGCACGCCGTCCGACAGCGCCTATCTGACCTCGGTGGGCGGGACGACCTTGACGATGAGCGGAGCCGGTGCTGCCTATACATCGGAAACCGTTTGGAACTGGGGTATCCGCTATGGCGCGTTCTATGATGGTGTCGGCAGCAGCGGTGCCATCAGCACCTACTACACTATCCCCACCTGGCAGACGAACAGCATCAACGCGACGAATCAAGGTTCGGCCACCCAGCGTAACATGCCCGATGTGGCCATGACGGCGGATGATGTTTTCGTCATTGCTGACGGCGGCATCTTTTATACCGGGGTCGGCGGCACCAGTGTGGCTGCGCCGTTGTGGGCGGGATTTACGGCGCTGGTCAATCAGCAGGCGACCAACAATAATCATACTCCCGTCGGTTTCATCAATCCGGCCATCTATAACATCGCCAGAGGAGCAAACTACACGAACTGTTTTCACGACACCACAACCGGCAACAACAAATGGAGCGGCAGCCCGAATCTCTTCAATGCCGTCCCCGGCTATGACCTGTGCACCGGTCTGGGAACTCCCACCGGAACCAATTTGATCAACGCCCTCACTGCGGTCGGGGTCAACAATCCCATCACGCATCTTTCCCCGCCGCCACCGCCTTATGGCTCTACTTTGAATATCTTGAACGGCGGCAATCCCAACGGCTCATGGTATTTGTTTATCCAGGACGACGCGTTGTTGAATTCGGGCAGTATTTCCAATGGCTGGATCCTCAATCTGACCACGGCCAACCCGGTTGGATTTGCGGCTGATCTGGTGATTTCAATGAGTGCCTCGCCCACCAATCTCCCGATGGGTGCCAATGTGGTTTATACCATCGGCGTCACCAACTACGGGCCTTCCACCTCCAGCAACGTCGTGGTGTCGGACGTCCTGCCGTCCGGTTTCACGCTCGTGGGCACTAACGTCTCGAAAGGTTCCGTGACTCGCAGCGGGTCGCAGGTGACTTGGAATGTCGGCACGCTGACCAATGCCGGGGCGCAACTGGTATTGACGGCGACGGCGAATGTGGCGGGTGTTAATCTGGAGAACACTGCCTCCGTCAATGCGGACACTTCCGACCCGAATGGTGCTAACAATGTCGCTTCTGTCGCCGTCACGGTTGTTGCATCGGTTCCGCCACAACTGTCTGGCGTGTCTGTAACCAACGGCGTATTCCATATGAACGTTAATGGCTCGGCTTTTCCAACCATCATTCAGGCGACCACCAACCTGGCATCACCAGTCTGGATTTCAATCATCACCAACACTCCGCCGTTCGCATTCACCGATTCAAGCGTGGCCAATTACCGCTACCGCTTCTACCGTGCTGTCATCGCGCCATAACCGCCGGATTACCCGATGAAAGTCTGGGGTCTGACCGGCGGCGTGGGCATGGGTAAATCCACCGTGGCCGAAACCTTGCGTGCGCGCAGCGTGCCGGTGGTGGACACCGACGAACTGGCCCGGGCGCTGGTTCAACCCGGCGAGCCCGCCCTCGCTGAAATCCAGAACCTCTTCGGCAAAGACCTCATTGCGTCCGACGGCTCCTTGCGTCGCGATAAACTGGCCCGGATGGTTTTCGCCGATGCCGCCGCCCGCCGGAAACTTGAGGCCATTCTTCATCCGCGCATCCGTCAAGGCTGGCTGGCGCAAATCGAAGTGTGGCGCAAGGAAGGTCACCCGTTTGGAGTGGTTGTAATTCCTTTGTTGTTTGAGACGCAGGCGGAATCACACTTTGAAAGGATCATCTGCGTGGCCTGTTCGTCCGTCGCGCAGTCGGAACGCCTGGCCGCGCGCGGCTGGGACGCGGAGCAAATCCGCAACCGCATAGCGGCGCAAATGCCGGTCGAACCAAAAATCGCCCGTGCCCATTTTGTCATCTGGACGGAAGGCCGGCTCGAAGTCCAGCACCGGCAGGTGGAACAAATCCTCCAGAAACTCTGATTTATCAGCTTGCGCTGAGCCTGCGAGTGGGGCTAAGAAATGGGATTGTATGACAACTATTCCAAATGCACGATGCCATGCTGAATTGCAAAGATGGCAGCCTCAGTGCGGTCGTGGACGCCAAGCTTCATGAATAAACTTTTCAATTGAGCCTTGACGGTGTCCTCGCCAACAAATAGCGAGGAGCTGATTTCTTTGTTGCTGCGGCCCTTGATCAGCAATTGCAGCACTTTCATTTCTCGTTCCGTCAAGTCGGAACGCCGCTGCCGGACGGCAAGCTGCTCGGCGAATTTTGGCGGTAATACTTGTTGTCCGGCATGGACAGCACGGATGGTTTTTGAAAGTTGGCCGTGGGGGGTGTCCTTTAGCAGATAAGATTTGGCGCCGCTCTGAATCGCCCGATAAATATCCTCGTCGGTGTCAAAGGTGGTGAGCACAATGATGCGTGCATCCGGACTCTCCTTGCGGATGGCCATGATGGCCTCGACTCCGCCCATGCCCGGTAAACGTAAATCCATCAACACCACGTCGGGTTTTGTCCTGCGGTAGATTTCAACCGCCTCGCGACCATCGCCGGTTTCGGCGACGACACTAAAATCTGGCTCGCTCTCGATGAGCGCGACCATGCCTTTGAGGAAGGCGGGATGATCATCCACCAGCATGACCCGGATGTTATTTTGTTTATTCAAATTTTTCACATTTAGGCTGCTTGCCGCACTTCGTATTGTCATTTACGGTTTGGGTAATTCTGATCCAAAAACAGGTTTGTGCAGATATAAATGTTTTTCACTCACCCGACAGTGGCACTCGCAGATGTATCTCCGTGCCCTGATTTGGAACTGTGCGAACTTTTAATTCGCCTTTCAACTCCAGGGCGCGCTCCTGCATACCGACCAAACCAAACCCCCCCTCGCTCGGAGGCGGGTTAGCAGGATCGAAGCCGCATCCGTCATCAACCACCGTGAGAGATAGTTGCTTGCCGCCAAAATTTAACGTCAGTTTAATGTGTTTAGCCCGTGCGTGCTTCACGGCATTGGTAATGGCTTCCTGGCCGATACGTAGAAAATTATTTTCGATTACGGGCGAGAGTCGGCGCGCTCGACCGGTCACTTGGAGAATAGTTTCCACTTCATCCTTGTCAGCCACGTGCTCCAATATGTTTTTCAAGGCAGCGGCCAAATCGCCGGTTTCCAGCACTTGCGACCGCATGTTCCAAATGGAATTGCGCGCTTCCTGCAGGCTGCTGCGCACCATTTTTTGCGAAAGGCTGAGGTGATCGATCATGGTTTCGGAAGCTCCGGCGGAGTGTTTCTCCACCAGTTGCAGTTGCACCGCCGTGGCCGTCAGCCCCTGAGCCAAGGTGTCGTGAATTTCCCGTGCGAGGCGATTCCGCTCGGCGAGAATCGCAGCGAACTCATTTTCGGCCATGGCACTGCGGCGGGCTTGTTCGTGAATGCGGCGGCGAGCGAGCAACACGACCACGCCGGTGATGGTTACGGATCCGGCCGCCACAAGTCCGAGCAGCAGTATAATATGTTTGGCCGTCCACCACGGCGGTGGTTTTATTAGGACAAAATCATCTGGCGAGCGGAGTAGAATCTGAAAGGACTGCGGTTGCAATACTCCCATCTCCGTTCGGGAGTCGTCGTAAATAACCGTGCAGATGCCGGTGATGCGCACCAAACTGCCTGGCTGCCAATTTAGATTATTTGAGAGGTTGGGCGACTGCTTCAAGATTGCTTTAAAGGCCTTGCCCGACTTTTCCAAAGACAAGACCGCTCCATCCAAAGTAGGATGAATTTCGGTTAACTTTGCTTCGATTGTTACCAAGTCGTCTTGATTGTCAAACGCCCCTAAAGGACTGGTGAGGTTCAGTGGGGTCGGTGGAGCTGTCTTTCCAGTCTTCCGATAAATTGCATCTTCAAGAAGAGTAGTGGATAAGCCGTAACTCGGAAAGCCAAGCACGTCCAGTTCATCGCCTACCACCAAGTGATCCCGCTGACGGGTTTGAATTCTCAGGCCGGATGATGCATCGTGAATCCAAACGCTCGAACCCGGTTGATAATAGGTCACTATCCCGCTCACACGGACCCGATGGCCATAAGGAACGCTGGGTGCGAACTGCAAAAGGCTGGCTGATGATCGCAAGGGAGCCGCATAAGGATCCGTCGTCGGCGGTTTCTCAATTTGCACCGGCACGCCACGCGGCACTTGCAGGACCGGATTCAAGACCTGGCGTTTTTGGTTGAACTGATAGAGACAAACCGCCCGAATGCGGACTTCAGCGTCCACTTGAACTTGTGGATCTTGTGGTAAAGAAAGTCTTACCGGGACAGTGCCTCCATTCGCCGCCAGCACGATACTCCAGATGTCTGAGCCTGGCTCTGCTGGCCGACATTGCCGCACTACGCCAGCAATCTCCACAAACTGCGCGTCCAGTGCGCCGGTGATCAATTGTTGATAGGTAACGGGGCGCGCTGGCGGAGTTGGAGCCGAGCCGATCTTCTTCGCCGCTTTGGTCAGAACACAGGGTGCGAACTCGCCTGCAATGGTGATGCCCTCGATGTCGAGTAAATCATTCCGATGATAAGGCGCAAATATATTTGCCGTTGCCGTCACATAAATCGCAGCCGTTTGGTCCGCCACAATCAAGGCCCTTTCCCGAGGCTGGGATTCGTCCACCACGACGCCACGCAGTTGCACCGGCAGGGACTGACCCGCTTGGGCTGCGGTTAGGTTTCGGATTTGCTCCGCATTGGTCAGCACTACTGTTGATGAAGGTGTCAATTCTGCAAAAGTTCCAGTGGCGGCAAAAACAATGGCCAGTAGCAACCATAAAACCTTGGTTGGATGTGTAGGTGCATGCATTGCTTTTGTTGAAAAATAAGTTAAGCTGGCTCGATTTGCAACAGGCACATTTATACCCGAACGGGTAATAGCTCGATAGGCGACGTAATGCTATGCTTAATGCATCAAATCACTTTATGTAACGGCCTCGAATCCGTTTGCAATGGCATTGGCGACATGTTGGCGGTGCGGGAGCTTTCGATTCCGAACTCCGGGCTGGCTGCGCTCCTGAAAGTAGAAAATGGACAAAACCAGAAGAGTAAAACTAGATGAATCCAGTCCGCTGCTAACTTTCTGAGTGGTTCACGGAAAAATGCTAAAATTGATTCCGGTTATTTATTATGTCTTGCCAATATCAGCAAAAACGGTTTGTCCGTGTTCAAAGACCCAATGTAAAAAATGAATGTTTTGCGTTGCGTCAATGCCGCCTGAACGGAAGTAATCAATTTATCATGGAATTGGGTTTGCATGTCCGGCTTCTGATCGTGTTGGCGTTGGTTTTCACGGGTCTGGCCGCCCGCGCGCAAACTCCGGCGACGCTCACGGATTTGGGCGCCACGGCCCCGACGCCCGGGCTATACGACGTATCCCAATTGCTCACCACCGGACAGGCGAACAAGCCCGACGGCTTGAATTATTACACCGACAACGGCGTGAACAATCCGACGGTCGGCGAGCCGGGACAAACATTTGCGACCGGCACCAACGGCGCCGGATACATGCTCAATTCTGTCACCATCAAAACCGGCGGCGGCAGCACTTCAGGAACCGGCACAGCGCAAAGTTATCGTCTGCATATCTATTCCGTGTCCGGCGGCACCGCCACGCTGGTGGCGACTTACAGTGCGACCAATTTTACCTTTACGGACGGCGACTGGTTGCGCTGGAGCGGTTTTGGTTTGTCGCTCTCATCCAATTCCATCTATGCGTATTCTTTCGGAAAAGCTTCCGGTGCCGTCCCTGGATGGGAGGCGATGGGCAATGCCACCAATAATTTATATTCCGCCGGCGAACTCGGTCTCTTTCCCGTCGCTGGCGGGACGATTACTTTCAGCAGCAGTCATAAATATGATGCAGTTTTTGATGCGGGCTTGGTTCCGGTGGTAGCGAGTCTGGCAGTGGTTACGAACACGCCCGCCACGGGAATCCAGGCGACGGCGGCGACGCTTAACGGAACAATTATTTCGACGGGCGGCAGCATCCCTCAGGTAAAAATTTATTATGGACCTGCCAATGGCGGAACGAATGCCGGCGCGTGGTCGAACAATGTCGCCCTCGGCGCGCAGTCGGGAAGTTTTTCGGCGGTAGTGACGGGTTTGCAAACGAACACGATGTATTTCTTCACTGCGCAAGCCTCGAACAGCGTAGGCATCTCTTGGGCCGTGCCATCGGCCAATTTCACCACGCTCGCCGTCACGAACTCGCCGGGCACAAATGCGGCGACGCTCACGGATCTGGCCACGAATGTTCCGACCCCCGGAATTTACGACATATTCCAATTGCTCACATCTGGCCAGGCGGACCAGCCTGACGGTTTGAACTACTACACGGATAACCAGGCCAACCATAATGCCGGCGAGCCGGGCCAGACCTTTTCGACTCCCGGCGGCACGGTCGGCTTCCTGCTCAATTCCCTCGCCATTAAAACGGGCGGCGGCACCAGTTCAGGCACCGGCAATTCGCAAAATTACCTGCTGCATATTTATTCGGTGAGCGGGAGCAACAACACCTTGCTCGCGGCTTATAGCGCGACGAATTTTTCTTTCGCGGATGGCGACTGGTTGCAATGGAGTGGTCTCGGCCTGTCGCTTTCGGCCAACGCCGTTTACGCCTATTCGTTCGGGAAAGCTTCAGGTGCGGTTGGCGGTTGGGATCAACTGGGAAATGCCAGCACCAATCTTTACCCCGACGGCGAACTTGGCATCTTTCCCGTCGCCGGCGGGACGATCACTTTCGGCGGCAGTCATAATTATGATGGGGTTTTTGATGTCGGGTTGACTTCAACCGGGCCGCCGACGGTGGCGACGCTCACCAACAATCCGGCCACGGCAATCTTGGCGGCTTCGGCAACGCTCAACGGAAAAATTCTTTCCAGTGGCGGCAGCATTCCGCAGGTCGCCATTTACTATGGAACCAGCGATGGCGGAACGAATGCCGGCGCGTGGTCAAACCATGTCGCCCTCGGCCCGCAATTGGGATCATTTTCGGCAACGGTGACGGGGTTGCAGGCCAACACGACTTATTTCTTTACCGCGCAAGCCTCGAACAGCGTGGGCCTCTCCTGGGCCGCGCCATCGACAAGTTTCACCACGCCCATGGTGACTGTGCCAATCGTGACCAATCTGCCCGCAACTGCGGTTTTCGCTACTTCGGGAACCTTGAACGGTCAGGTGCTGAACACGGGCAATGAGTGGCCGACCACCAGGATTTATTATGGCCCGACCGACGGCGGCACGAACCCGGCGGCCTGGGCAAATCAAATTTCCGCGGGTGTGCAGACCGGAGTTTTTAATTCGCAGGTGGCGGGACTGACGGCGAACACGACTTATTATTTCACGACCTCCGTCTCCAACTCGGCCGGCATCGCCTGGGGCGGGCCGTCCAAAACTTTCACCACGCTCGTCCTGTCTCCGCCCACCGTGACCAATCTGCCGGCGACCGGGGTTGCCGCCGCCATCGCGACGTTGAACGGCCAGGTGCTGAACACGGGCAATGAGTCGCCGACCGTCCGGGTTTATTACGGCACGACCGATGGCGGCACGAACCCGGTTGCTTGGGCGAATCAAACTTCCCCGGGTGTGCAGACCGGAGTTTTTAATTCGCAGGTCGCCGGATTGACGCAGAACACGACTTATTATTTCACCACCTTCGTCTCCAACTCGGCTGGCTTCGCCTGGGGCGGGCCGTCCCAATCATTCACCACGCTGACGGTCACGCGCCGGCCGGTGCTCACCTATCACTACGACAACACCCGTCAGGGACAGAACACCAACGAAACCCTGTTGACACTTGCGAATGTCAACACGACGAACTTCGGCAAACTGTTCACTTATCCGGTGGACGGTTACGTCTATGCCCAGCCGTTGATCATGACCAATCTGAATATTCCCGGCAAAGGCGTCCGCGATGTCGTGTTTGTCCTTACCATGCATAACTCGGTTTATGCGTTTGACGCCAACAGCAACGGCGACGCCAATGGTGGATTGCTGTGGAAGACGAATCTGGGCACCTCATCGCTTTCGCCGAGCAAGGAATACGGGACAGCTTACCATGCTGAAGGCAATTTGGACGTGGTGCCCGAAGAAGGCCTGGCCGCCGCGCCGGTGATTGATCCGGCGACCGGCACGATTTATATGGATTCGTTCACGCGTGAAGTGGTGCCCGGAGTTTCCACGAATTATTTTCATCGCATCCACGCCTTGAACGTCCTGAACGGGACCGAACAGCCGTATAGCCCGGTGGTCGTCACGGCCAGCGTGCCCGGCACCGGCTTGAACGGCGGCGGCACCGGCACCCCGCAAACGCAGGGCACCAATGTCCTGTTCAACGCCGTTCAACACATGGAACGCCCCGGTCTCACGCTCGCCGGCGGGATTTTATATCTCGCCTACGGCAGCCATGACGACACCAATCCCTATCACGGCTGGGTGCTCGGCTACAACCCGACGAACCTTGCGCAGGTGAGTGTTTTCAACACCACCCCGAACGCCAGCATGGGCGCGATTTGGATGGGAGGCAACGGGCTTTCCGTGGACGCCAGCAATAATATTTATTTTGAAACCGGCAACGGCACATTCAATGCGAACACCGGTGGCAGTGATTACAGCGACAGCTTTGTCAAACTTTCCACCATCTCAAACCACCTGGCCGTGGTGGATTATTTCACGCCTTACAACCAGGCCGCTTTGTCGGGGGGCGACACGGACTTGGGTTCAGGCGGGCCGCTTCTGCTGCCGGATTCCGTCGGCAGCGTGGCGCATCCGCACCTCATTGTGGGCGCGGGCAAGGAAGGGAAAGTCTATCTGGTGGACCGCGACAACATGGGACATTTTCAAAGCGGCAGCGACAGCCAGATTGTGACGAGCCTGTCGGGCGCGATTGGCGGCGCGTGGAGTTCGCCCGCCTACTTCAACAACCGGATTTATTACCAGGGCAATGGCGACGTGATGAAGGCATTTTTGATCACCAACGGGGTTCTCGTCGCCACCCCGGATTCACGCTCTACCGGCGGCTATGGTTTCCCCGGCGCGACGCCCACGATTTCCGCCGACGGCGCGAACAACGGGATAGCCTGGAGCATTAACGCCGGCGCTTACTTGAGCAGCGGCCCGGCGGTGTTGCACGCCTACAACGCCACGAATCTCGCCATTGAATTGTATAACTCCAGCCAGAACCTCGGGCGCGACAATCCCGGCGGCGCGGTGAAGATGGTTCCGCCGGTCATCGCCGGCGGCAAAGTTTATGTCGGCGCGCAATACGCACTGTCCGTTTATGGCTCGGCGGCCTTTCTGCCTGCGCCGGTGATTTCGCCCAACGGCGGCACGTTCGCCAACTCCGTGCTGGTTGCGCTCGCGGACGCGACGCCGGGCGTTTCCATTTTTTACACGCTGGACGGCACATCGCCGACCACCGGTTCCACGTTTTACACCGGCGCGTTCAACCTGACCAGCAACGCCCTGGTCCAGGCCATCGCCACCGCGTCGGGCGCGGTCAACAGCGCCGTCGCCAGCGCGTCCTTTGTCAACACTGCGGCCACCGGCAGCGGCAGCGGATTGACCGGCGCGTATTACACGAACCACACCAGCGCGAGTCCGTTCACCGGCGTGCCGGTTTTGGTGCAGACCAACGCCACGGTCAATTTCGACTGGGGCACGAACGGTCCGAGCGCGGTGGTGGGCAAGACCAACTTCACCGTGCGCTGGACCGGCGCGGTGCAGCCGCAATTTTCCGAGACCTACACGTTCTACACGACGGCGGACGACGGCGTGCGGCTGTATGTCAACGGCCAGTTGCTCATTGACGACTGGGTGGACAAGACCAACGCCACGACCAGGAGCAACAGCATCGCGCTGGTGACGCAGCAGCTTTACAACCTTGAACTGGATTACTATCAAAAGACCAACAACGCGTCCGTCGCTCTTTCGTGGAGCAGTCTTTCGACGCCGCAGGCCATCGTGCCGCAGACGCAACTTTATCCGTTCACCAATCCGCCGCCGACCGTCGTCGTGACCTCGCCGTCCGGCAGCGCGACCAACTTCACCGCGACTGCGAGCGTGACCATCAGCGCCGACGCTGATGCGCCTTACAATCCGGTCAGCCTCGTGAGTTTCTACGTGAACAGCACGTTCCTCGGCAGCGTCACCAATCTGCCTTACACCATCACGACCACGGGTCTGGCGGCGGGCAGCTATGTATTGAAAGCCGTGGCCGTGGACGGCAGCGGCTTGAGCAGCACCTCCGCGCCCGTCACCATCACGGTCGTGTCCGGCAGCGGCCAGTCCTACGGACTCACCACCCGCAATCCGGCCCCGGCCTTTTTCAACATGCCGACAACCTTCAACGGTTCGCTCCCGGCATTGCTTTCGCAAACCGGAGTTTTCAGCAACACGCCGAGCATGACGCCGATGAGCAGTTTCATTCCTTACAGTCCCAACACGCCGCTTTGGTCGGATGCCGCGTTGAAGACCCGTTACGTCGCCGTGCCCGGCAATGGCGGCACTACCACGCCCGATGAACAAATCACGTTCGCGCCGACCGGCTCATGGACATTCCCGGTCGGAACAGTGTTTGTGAAAACCTTTGAATTGAATGCCGACACGACCAATCCCAACGTCCGGCATCGTCTTGAAACCCGCCTGCTGGTGCGCGACATCAACGGCGCGGTCTATGGCGTGACTTACAAATGGCGCGCCGACAACAGCGAGGCTGACCTGCTCCCCGGCAGCCTGCTGGAAGACATCACCATCACCAACGCGGGCGGCACGAGCATACAGACGTGGTATTATCCCAGCCCGTCCGACTGCCTCCAATGCCACAACCCGGTGGCAAATTATGTCCTGGGCTTGAGCACGCGCCAGTTGAACGGCCAACAGACTTATCCCGCCACCGGCGTCACGGACAATCAATTGCGGACGCTGAACCGGCTTGGCCTCTTCAATCCCGCGTTTGATGAATCCGCGATTGCCGGCTACAAAAAACTTTCCGCGCTGACCAATCTCACTGCGTCATTGGAGGAACGTTCCCGTTCCTATCTTGATGTGAACTGCGCCCAATGCCATCGCCCGGGCGGCGTGGGCATCACGTTTGACGCGCGCTACGACACGCCGTTGGCCGAACAAAACATCATCTATGGCGGACTCGATCCCGAGGCCGACAATGTCGCCATGGTGGTGCCCCGCGACATCTGGCGCTCGGAAATTTATCAACGGGCCGGCAGCCTGGCGACGGGGGTCGCCATGCCACCGCTCGCCAAGCGGATGCTGGACACCAATGCGCTGGCCGTGATCGCCGCCTGGATCAACAGCCTGCCCGGCACGCCCGCGCTCGCTCCGCCGGTTATCACGCCCAACGGTGGCAGTTACATCGCCTCGGTCAATGTCACGTTGCAGTCGCCGGACACGAATGCCGCCATCTACTACACGCTCGACGGCTCATTGCCCACGACCAATTCGTTCCTGTATTCCGGTGCGTTCAATGTGTTCAATAACACGACCATTTTTGCGAACGCATTTGAAACCAACTACAACAACAGTTTCGCCGCGAGCGCACTCTTCTTCGTGCAGCCGGTGGCTTTCACCTCGGCCGGTTTCCTGTCGAACCAGCAGTTCCAGCTCGGCTTCACCGGCGTGACCGGCAGCAATTATGTCTTGCTGGCAACGACCAATTTCTCCATTTGGACGCCCATCAGCACCAATCTGGCCGCGACCAACCTGTTCAACCTGGTTGACCCCAAGGCGACGAATTTTCCGTATCGCTTCTATCGCGTCCGGCAACAATGAACCATTCGCAGCCAGTCCGGCGTTGTCACAACAGTGGATTCACCTTGATTGAACTGCTGGTCGTCATCGCCATCATCGCCATTCTCGCCGCGCTGTTGCTGCCCGCGCTCGCGCGTGCCAAACAAAAAGGCCAGCAGGCGGTCTGTCTTTCCAATCTGAAACAGATCGGCCTGGCGTTCACGATGTATCTCAACGACCACGACGGCCGTTTCCCTGACCGGCGCGATTTGAAATCCAGCCTGCCCGGCGGTTATCGTCCCTGGACCAGCTGGCCACCGTCCGACCCACGCGCCGGCTGGGCGGCGACGAATTTTCAAAGCGAATGTCCGAACCCGAATGTCTGGTCGTGTCCGGCAGCGGTGAATTCTTCTGTTGGAAACATTGTGCAATCCGTTCAAGCCACGTCCGCCGACACCAACGCGCCGCTCTGCCGCTACTGGGCCTGGCGTTTCGACCGGCCCGATGACCCGGTGGGATTGGAAGATTTTTGGGGCAAGAGCGAAGCGCAATCCATTTCTGATTTGCAGTCTGCCAACGATCCGACGGTCGGCCCCATCAACGGGGCGACGGACGTGGAACTGGTGGTTGATCCTTATTTTCCAAACACCATTCCAAGCGTTGACCCCGCTTTGAAAGGTCGCACCATCCACGCTGGCGGACGTTGCCGCGTGTTTCTCGACGGTCATGTCCAATTTATCAAGGATTCCCGGACGCCTTTGCTGTAAATACCATTGTTAAACCATCATTATTTTTACCCGAACGGGTAATAGACCGGTTCGCTACGGCATGATAAATTAAGACCATCAAAGCATTATTCGTCACGAAATCAAATCTGCCTGCTCTTGATGGAGCCTGATGAAAGTGCCGGAGTTTATTGATGAAAGATTTAAGCGCGAACGGATAATTTTGAAAAATAAAAAGCTATGAAAAGTAACGCAACGCAAACAATCAATACCAGGAGCAGGGCATTCACCCTGATTGAACTGCTGGTCGTCATCGCCATTATCGCCATTCTGGCGGCCATGCTGTTGCCGGCTTTGGCCAAGGCCAAGGCCAAGGCCCTGCGCATCACTTGCGTGGGCAACAATAAACAACTGGCTTTGGGCATGATCATGTATTGCAATGACAATCGGGAATACTTCCCTTGGCCGAATTGGGGCAATGGCTCCACTGAACCGGGATGGTTATACCTGACGTTGCCAGCCCAATTTTCATTGGCGGTTTATAACATTAATCCGGCGAATTTCGAAACGTCCTGTTTGAATGCACTAAAAGCCAATGCGATTTTCCAATATACTCCGAATCCCATGGCTTTTCGTTGTCCGCTGGACAAGGCGGGCGATCCCGCTACCAGTTGGGGAAGTCGGCCGCAACAATTAAGCAGTTACATCATGAATCCAACCTGCGCATTCAGTAGTAGACCGCCGAACGGCGGGTCCGGGAGTGCTGCCCAATGGCACCGAATGAAAAGCACGGAAGTTAGAACTCAGGATGGCATTGTGTTGTGGGAGCAGGATTTCCGGCCGAATGCTTCTGACTGGTCAGATGGCAGCAATTTTCCAGACACCCAAGGACTTGGGTTGGCCCACCAAATAGGCGGCATTGTCACGGCGGTGGATGGCAGTTCGCAATTTATGAAGACTAACGTTTATAATGCCTTGGCCGTCCAACCACCGGCAGGCACCGTCAATACATTGTGGTGGCAGAACTAACTAATAAGCAGGAGAGGTAGAGTTTAAGTTTCAACTCCAAAGCCCACTAAATGCATCGCTTCATTGAATTAAACTGCTTGTCCGGCCGCGCCGCATTTATACCCGAACGGGTAATAGACAAAGATATGAACTGTGAGTAGTGTAGCAGTGAAGAACCCGCAAAACCCAGTGAAAGACCTGAATTCCATGCAAACCGTCAGTCCGGAAAATCAAACCGAAATCAAACCAGCAACCCCCCTGATCCTTATGCACAACCATCGCAGCGGCCTAACAATCGTCTCAAACCTTAAACTGTTGTTCACCTCGGGCGCGCGACGGGCAGGCGGAATCGCCCTGTTCATCGCCGCTTTGCTCTGTCTGGCGGGCAGCGGATTCGCCCAGGGCGTTACCGATTTTGGCGTTACGGCACCAACGGCAGGTGCCAATGATATTTACTCGCAGTTAACCACCGGCGGGACTGATCTCGGCGGCAGTTGGTATGTGGATTCCGGAAACCCCGGCCAGTCGTTCACGACGTTAAGCGACCGGTCCACCTATCCGCTCACGAGTGTTTATATCCACATGAGAAGCACGGGAGGTAGCGCCAGTCCTATTCCGCTGAACACTTATACGCTGCGGATCTATACGATGACCAATCCCGCCGCAGGCAGTGCGACGGTGTTGACTACTTATACCACGACGAATTCAACGACCTTGGTGCAGGGCGACTGGGTTAAGATATCCGGACTGACCAATGTTCTTAACGCCGGCACCAACTATGGTTTCGCATTGAGCCGTAATACGACCGGATGGTGGGAGCCGGACTTCACGGGTTCCAGTGTCTATGCGGGCGGCGCAGCAGTCCGATTCCAAACTGTTAGCGGAACGTTAAACACAGTCAACACCGGAAATGATATGGTGTTTCTTCTGGGCATGTCCATGTCGGTTGCCACCACCACTTTTACGCCCATCAGCCCGGTCTGGACCAACGCGCCGGTGACGTTGAGCGCCCCGGTCACCGGTGGTGCCGGGCCATTTACCTATGACTGGCAGGTGTCCACGGATCAGGGTGTCTCTTACAGCGACCTTGGTGCTGGAAACGGCAGTTCTACTTACAGCCTGAATCCGGCGAATCTCGGCGGCACGACCAATTATTACCGGCTCATTGTTTCGGACGGTGAATCCACCCCCTTGGTGGCCACCAACACGGGCGCGGCACTGGTCGTTTCTCCCATCCCGGTTCCTCCGGTGATTTTGGCCGACACGACGCTGACACCCTCCTCGATTTATTTGGGCGCCAGTTCAACGATGAGCGCGACTATCGGCGGAACCGCCCCGGTTAGTTACCAGTGGCAATATACCAACAATAACGGCGGCACCCTGGTCAATATTCCCGGTGCCACTAACAGCACCTTCACCCTGACCAACGCGCTCTACGCCAATGCTGGTTCCTACCGGTTGTTTGCCTCCAACAGCGCCGGCACTACCAACACCAGTTTTGTCGCCCTTACCGTGTTGAATACGATCGTCATCAGCGACTTTGGCGCGGTGGCTCCGGTGCCAAACGCTGACGGTTTGGACATCGCGCAACTCTCCAATGCGGGCACCACCGTGAACCCCGCCGGCTTATACAGCTACGACGACAATAACTCCGCCCCCGGCCAGACGTTCACGACTGGAAGCAATCCGGCTGGATATTCCCTGGCCTCGGTGTATATGAAGTTCGGCGTCACCGGCAATGCAGGCAACCCCGCCGGCCTTAGATATACCATGAGAATTTATGCCCTGACCAACTCGCTTGCGGGCACTAATGGGTTGGTTGCCACCTACACCAACCAGAATGTGGCACCCGCTTTTGCCGCCACTGACGGGCATTGGGCCCAATGGTATGGTCCCTTTACCAATGTATTGGCTCCTAACAAAGTTTATGCCTACTCCCTCCAGCAGTCCAGCGTCTGGATGATGCAGGATGATAACAACGGGAACCCGTATCCCGGCGGTCGGCAGGTGAGGATCGGGCCGGGCAATGGCACCCCCACCTACGGGACGGTTGGAGTTGCCAGCAACTATGACCTGACCTTCATGATCAGTCTGGCCACGGCGGACGGTTCTCCCAAAGTTCAGAGCTTCAGCATGTCCCTGACGAACGGCAGCTCGATTTTTGCCGGGGCTCCCGTGACCCTGTATGTTACCGCGATGGGCAGCAATCCTCTCGGTTACGTCTGGCAATCCGACAACCAGACCGCCGGCGTCACTTTCACTCCGCTGCCGGGTTCCAACGCCACTAACACGACTCAATATCTCCTGAACACCTCGGCCTTGACGCCCGGGACTTACCAGTTCAATGTTCTGGCCACGAACAGCCTTGGGACCAACGCCAGCAGTTCCCTGACTTTGGTCGTGCAGGCAGCGGTTATCCAGACTGTCAGCATCGCCCCCGCGAACTCNCCCGCCTCGCCAGTCTATGCCGGGACGCCGGTGACGTTGAGCTCCACGGTGCTGGGCAACAACCTGACCTACATCTGGCAGACTGACGGTGCTGGCGGCGGCAGCTTGACGAACATCCCGAATTCCAACACCAATGTGTTCGCCATTAACACCTCGGGCATGAGTGCCGGCACGTATTTATATGATCTCATGGTCACGAATGCTTCCGGTTCGGTGACCAGTTCGCAGCTCACGCTCAATCTGGTGGCCGCTTCCGGGCCGGTGCTGGTAACTGGCACGGTGATTACCCCCCCGGTGGTCATCGTGGGAAACAACGCGACCATGACCGCCTCGTTTATCGGCAGCTTGCCGATCACCTATCAATGGCAGCACGCCGGAACGAACGTCCCCGGCGCCATCAGCAATTCCTATGCGATCACCGGCGCGCAATTCGCCGACGCTGGAACTTATAGTCTGGTCGCTTCCAACAATCCTCCGGGCATTGGGCCGACAACTGCGAACAGTTCCGCACCGTTGTATGTCGTGAATCCGCCGCAGACCAACAACTCCGTCGCCGGCATCGCTGACGGCGGAACCAGTCCGTATGTCGGCAGCTATGACGTCTCGCAGTTGCTTAACGAAACTGGCACGGCTCCTCCTAATGGCGGGGGTTCTGGCACGCTAAACTACTACGTGGATCAGAACACGGCTCCCGGCCAGACCTTTACCACGCTCAACACGCCGCCGACTTCGGCTGGCTATCCGCTCAACTACGTCTACTTTAAACACGACAATAATGGAAACGGCACTGGCTACAGCTCGTCCCAGACCTATACCCTCCGCGTCTATCAAATGTTGGACGGCACCAATGCGGCGTTGCTTACCAGCTATGTCACGACCAACGCAGCCACGTTTACCGCTGGCGACTGGGTTCGCGTCGGGGGATTGACCAATATGCTTAAGACCAATACGGCCTATGCCATTGCTCTGAAAGAAACCCCCCCCACCGGTTGGTGGAAACTCGCGGCTCACGTGAGTGCTGGTGACGACTATCCCGGCGGGCAGGCGGTTACCTTGCCGCCCTTGGGTGGGCGCGCCAATGTTAGCTACCCGGACACTAATTTTAATTACTATTACGATGCCGCGTTCGTGGCGGGCATGACGCCCCCGAGTGCGCCGGTGGAACTGGCGGCCATGACCATCAATCCCTCCACCATCAATACCGGGCAAGGTCCGGTGGTGATGACCGCCTCGTTTATCGGCAGCCTGCCAATCACCTATCAATGGCAGCACGCCGGCACCAACCTGCCTGGAGCAACGGCGACCACTTATACGCTTTCAGTGGCGACTGTCCCGGCTGACGGAACCTACGTTTGTCTGGCCTCCAACAGTTACAGTCTCGGAACGCCCACCCCCAGCACGGCGCAATACCTGACCGTGGATCCGACCGTGCAGACGGGCCTGATCAATCCAACGACCCGCAACGGAAGTTTCGAGTCGGGCAGCGCGGCTCTTTTCAGCAGCGGCTTGGTGAACAATTGGAAACTGTGGCCCGCCTTTCCCAACAGTAACACGGGTGTGCAGGCCGGTGGCGAGGCCACCGATGGTTCACGCATTGCCTATCTTCAAGGCGACAGTGGTATTTACAATATTGCCGGGCAGATCATCCAGGCGGGAGACGCATATAGTTACACTTGGGATTGGGTGCTGACGGGTCGCGGCCCCGCCGTTGTCCAACTGGGTTACTGGAACGGCACCAACGTCGTCTTAATTCCCGGAACCGTTTCGAGCGCACCGGGTGGCACGGGACCTTTGCTGGCCCGGGGCACCAACTACACGATCTTGCCCGGCGACCCGGCGATTGGCTATCCAGTGGTGTTGACCGTGAATGCCCCCAGTGGTGCCAATTATCCTGAAGTGGATAATGTCAACCTGACCGTCGTCCCGGCGGGCACGGGCGTTGCGCCATTTGTTGTGGCCGACACCACCATCACTCCTTCAAGGTCGTTTGTCGGAGGCACCGTAGTGGCGAGCGCGTCCTTTAACGGCACGGCCCCGATTCATTACCAATGGATGTTCGACAACGGCGGCGGAGCAGTTCCGATTGCCGGGGCCACGAATTCAACTTACACCATCGCCAGCGCAGCCCTCGGCGACAGCGGAGCCTATTACCTGACGGCTTCCAATGCTTACCCGCCCACTGCCAGCAGTTCAGCGAAGAGTTTGCTGGTGTTTTCCGCGCCACAAAACAACACGACGGGGGCAGGTCTTTTCGACGCCACCGGCGGCGCGCCGATCGCCGGACCCAATGACATCGCCCAACTTGTCACGGCGTCCCCGACGACGATTCCTGTTATCAACTACTACGTTGACAACGGCAACCCGCCCGGCCAGACGTTCACCACGCTGAACGCGTTTACCAACGGTTATCAACTGCAGTCAATTTATATGCAGGAAGACATCAATAGCGACGGTGGCGGCGGTCTCAACCCCGGCACCTACCGGCTTGGTATCTACGCAATTTCTGACACCAACGCCGTCTTGTTGACCTCCTATGACTCGACCAATCAACCGACGCTGATTGCCGGGAATTGGATCAAATGGGTTGGACTGACAAACATATTGGGGACGAACCAGACCTACGCCTTCTCAATGCACAAGCAATCCGGTGGCGGATACTGGAAATTGGCGGCCAATTCCACGGTGTCCGACCTTTACAGCGACGGACGATCCGCCTTGTTGCCGGGCAGCGGCTTGGGAGCCATGGGGTTCAGCACTGACGTCACCATTGACGCGGGATTCCTGATCGGCTTGACTTCCGTCAGCACCGTCGCCACCAATCCGACGAACATCGTCGCCGTCGTGAACGGCAGCAACCTTGAGTTGAGCTGGCCGGCCGACCATACCGGATGGCGTCTGCAGGTGCAGACCAATTCGATATCTGCGGGCCTGGGCAACAACTGGGTGGATGTGACCGGCTCGACCTCGGTGAACTCCGTGACCAATACGGTCAACCCGGTCGACGGCTCGGTGTTCTATCGCATGGTTTATCCGTAATGTTTTGAACGAGCTGTTGGGGCTTGTTTGGGGTTGGAGCGGGGTGTCGGCAATTGGGTGCCGGCACCCCGCACTTTTTGGAGAGTTAGAGTCTGGGAAAAAGTTGTATGAACGGATTGATTTAACGGAAGCCGGCAACAAAAATTCGTCGCGTGTAATTTACCGGAAATTTTCGGCTGTTTTTCGCGACCAGACTGGGCTTCAGCCAGCCGGTCTGTTCCGGTTCAATCGGAACGGGATAATTTATACCCGAACGGGTAATAGACGGCTGTGAACGCGTGTGCGAATTTATTGCATGACCAACGATTTCTTTGGCCGATGCAATTTTTCCCAAACCAACCATTGAAAACGTGAAGTGCGAAACAGTCAGCTAGAACCGAACATATCAAAATCAAACCAGTATTTTATGAATTCACAACCCAACTCGCAGTCGCCAATAAGGCGCTATTCAATGACCGGGCTTCTGAACCGGCCAGTCAAAATGTTTTTTTCCCTGGCCGGTGCGTTGGCATTGGCCGGTTCCATTCACGGAGCCACCATTGCTGATTTCGGCACCACCGCCCCGACGGCGGGAGCCAATGATGTGTCGCAATTGACCGCTGGCACGGCGGATGATACCGGTGGTAATTATTTTTCCGACAAGAATCCTCCACCCGGCCAGACCTTCACCACCGGAAGCAATCCTTCGGGCTATGGCTTGACGTCACTTTATGTCAAAACCGGCGGTTATAATGCCAACAACACTGGCACAGCCCAAACCTATACCCTGCGCATCTACTCCGTTTCCGGCAGCACCGCAACGTTGCTTTCCACCTACGTTACCGCCAACGTGGTCGGTTTTACCGATGGCACCTGGCTACAGTATAGCGGGTTGACGAACATTCTGCAGCCGAACACCGTCTATGCCTACACTCATCAAAGAAACACGGTTGGTTGGGATGGCATGAGTGCGGTTCTGGGCAACCTTTACGCCGGTGGCCAGGCCTGTAATATTCCGACCGCAGGTGGCGCAATCACCTTTGGCACCAGCGGCAATATGGACGGAACTTTCATGGCGCAACTGCTCCCGATCACTGACCCGTTTGTCTTTCCCACCGCGATCACGCCCGCCTCGGCTGTTGCTGGAACCAGCGTGGTCATCACCGCTGGCGTTGGTAGTGGCACCACGCCGATTTACTACCAGTGGCAGTTCACCGGCACAAATGGCATCGCCACCAAGATTGTCAACGCAACGAATATTTCCTACACGATCGCCAGCGCGCAAACGACCAATCAGGGCAGCTACAGCCTGATCGTTTCCAATAATCCAGGCGGAACGCCGACCCGCATCACCAACACGCCCGCCTCGCTGGTGGTGCGCGCGGCCTACAACATTTCCACCATCGGAACCACGGCACCGACGCCGGGAGCCTATGACGTTTACCAATTAACCGCCGGCTCGGACTTGGACGGCGTAGTCGGCGGCGTGATTAATTATTTCGCTGACAATTCCTCCCCGCCCGGTCAGACGTTTACCACGGGAGCCAACCCTGCGGGCTACAGCTTGACCGCGATCTACCTCAAGACGGCCGGGGTTAATGGCAACTCCACGGGGACCGCCAAAACCTATACTCTGCGCCTGTATTCGATTTCCGGAAGCACCGCCACATTGCTTTCAACCTACCTTACGGATAACACGGTCGGTTTTACGGATGGCGATTGGCTGCGGTATGCCGGCATGACCAATGTTCTGCAGCCGAACACTGTTTACGCCTACACTCACCGGCAGAATGGCAGCGGCTGGGATCAGATCAGTGCTATAACAAACCCTCCAAACGCTTACCCGGGTGGCGAAGCCTGCTTGATTCCGCAGGCAGGCGGCACGATCATCACGGGCACAAATCACTGGATGGATGCTGCTTTCGATGTGAGCATGGTTCCCAATGGATTCCCGGCGGTTCAAATCGTCAGCATCTCCCCCGCAAACTCGGGTGGCAATCCGGTGTATGCCGGAACGCAGGTGACCTTGAGTGCCACGGCCATCGGAGCCGCGCCGCTCGTTTACAAATGGCAAACCGACAGCGGCCTGGGCGGGGCATTCAGCGACATTGCCAGCTCCAATACCAATTCCTTCGGCATCAACACCACGGGCATGACGCCGGGCACCTACCTCTATCAAGTCATCGTCACCAACGTTAACAGCAGTGCCACCAGTTCGGTGGTAACATTGAACCTGGTGGCCGCCTCGGGTCCGGTGCTCGTAACGGATACCGCAGTCAACCCTTCGTTCACCACGGTTGGAACTGCTGTTCAAGCCAGCGCCGCTTTTACAGGCACGCTGCCGATCACCTACCAATGGCGTTTCACGGGCACCAATAACGTCACCA
>TBL_comb47_HYPODRAFT_10000492_pt1 | contig 52860 bp, 54 predicted proteins | sample TroBogypolimnion_40_FD_10682 | JGI IMG/M metagenome (IMG submission 10682)
AATTCCCAAAAACCGAGTCCAGTTGCGAAAGTCAGGCTAAGTGCATGAACCCGCTCCACTGCCGGGCGGTGGCGCCCCGCAACCGATACGCCCACACAAACTCCGCCCGCCAGTCCCCCACGTTGCCCGCCGGCTCCGCGACCCCCGGCCGTGGGCTGATGCGCAGCACCGCCAGCGCCCCGTCATCCGACGTGCTCCCGCGCGCCGGCGCCGGGTCCACCGCCATGCAATAGCCTCTCCGTGTGGCTCGGCAGGTTGCTCGCGTCCTTGAAACAGAACGACACCATCGCGAAATCCGGGTTACCCTTGTCGATCTCCCGCTTGAACGAGTTGATCCGCGCCTGGCTCGGATGGTTCGTGCTCTCCGCTGTCGCGCTCAGGATGCAGCGGTTTCCCCACAATGGATGATGCTGGTTGAACGAGGCCCGTCGCAATCGCCCCAGGATCTGTTGGTCAATGCCCCCCGTGATATTCCCTGAGGCGTTGATCGTCGTGCTCGCCCCGGTCTTCTTCCCCATCACTCTTTCATCGGTTCCTCAAACCAAAAAAAGGCCAATGGAAGCAATGCAGACAACGGAACGTTTCTTGCCCCGGCCAAAGTGTGCCAAACTCCCTGTATGGCTTGCATGCTGCGCCATGAGAAAACGGAACGGACTTGCCCTCCGATGGTCGTCCTCCAGCCTGAGGAACGCCCGCACCGTCGCGCCCCGGAGCCGTCCCCGGCACCCAGCCGGCCCCTCGCCGCGCTCCGCATCCCTCCCGCAACCCCGCCCCCGGCCAAATCCGAGCCAATCCGACCTAATCCAACCTAATAAAGGCTAATCGGAAGAACTGGTTACCCTGCCCCAAGGGCAAGGTCAGCGTCGCCCAGCCATTGGAAAAAACGGGCACATTGGTCACGGTCATCCAAGCGATGGGGGGCATGAGGTTGGTGGCGTTCACCAGCGTCAGGGGAGCCGCCCAGGACGGCCAGGCCAGAGTCAGGCCGTCTTTCCCGGCCGGGTCGATGTTTAACTCGGGGAAGACAAAAGCCGCGGTGAAGACCGCATTGGTGGCAGGCACGGCGAGCCTATGCCCGGCCGCGCCGCCATCGGACCAAAGCACAAAACTGTAGTTGGTCCCGCCCAGCGTTTGGGGCGACGGCGCTCCAACCGTGCGCGTCATCCCGGCCACCGCCACTAGCGAGGCGGGGGTGCTCACCGGTTGGGCATCGAGTGTTACGGTCAACCCAGGCGGCACGGTGGCGAGGTTCAGCACCGCCAACCGCGGCAGCAGGTCGTTGGAAACGAGGCTTTGATTGCCGGCAGCATCGGCGACCTGCAAGCTGATACGGTAGAATAGGTTTGTGGAGAGCGAATTGGTCGTGGCGATTTGAAAGACACCACTGGCTGAACCGGTAATCGGGCCGAAAACGGGATCGATCAGCCCATCATGATGGAATTCGCCTGACCACGTGAAGGCGCTGGCGGGCAGCGCGGCATCGAAATAATCGGTCGCAGTACCAGCGTAATTGATCGTGTCACCGCCGGCAAAGAGTGCGCCGGGCGTGGGCAGGGTGATGTTGGGCGTGGGCGCAAAGAGCTCCGCCGGGGCCAGCGGGCGGGAGTTCAGTTTGAGGGAATCGACTTGGCCGTTGAAATACGGATCGGCGGTGAATTGGCTGCGGCCGAGAAAAGCGCCCGTGGCGGCGACATCCGAAGGGAGGAGGTTAATACTGTTATTGATAACAGCCACGCGCCCATTGGTATAGAGGATGCCTTGGCGCCCGTCGAAGACGGCGGCCAAGTGGGTCCAAGCGCCGATGGGCAGCGGCGTCGAGCCTTGAATGACCTGGGTGTAGCTGGAGCCGTCGGTGGTAAGCGCGCACTGCATGTTGCCCGTCCCGTCGAGCGGCGTGAGCATCACAAAATGGAGCGTGTCCACGCCGAAATCAAAGACCCGCTGCCAGGGGTTCCCGCCATTCCATTTTACCCAGCCGGAGATGGTTTGGAAGCCGCCAACGCCACCCGGGAGATTCACATACTGGCTGGCACCCGAAAGGTTCAGGACTTTTCCGCGCGTGGCGTCGGTTTGAATCGAAGCCCCGTTGATCAGCATGCCAGGGTAGCGATTGCTGGAGTCCTGGGCGCCGGATGTGAAGGCATAAAACGAGGCCCAGTCCGCGGGCGTGCTGGCGGCGGATAGGGGAAACACATCGACGCCGGTGGCGGCCTGCCGGCCCGCGGTGTCGGTCACGGCCAGGGCGAAGTGGTAGAAGCCATTGGTGGCCTGCACACCGGCGGAGGGGAACGTAAAAGAACCGTTGGTGACGCCGACCACCGGCCCGAGCACCGTGTTGGTGGCGCCCGCATAGACCCAGGTCACGCTCCACACGAACGAGGTGGCCGCGAGAGTGGCCGAATAGAAATCGGAGGCTGAGCCGGCGAAGTTGAGCGTATCGCCGGGCCGGTAGGTCGCGCCTTGGGCCGGTTGCGAGATCACCGGCACCGGGGCGACGATCTCCGCCGCGGACAGCGCGCGCGAGAGGAGGCGCACCGCGCTGATCTGCCCGTTGAAATAGGGATCGGGCCACTGGCTCTTGCCGAGGTAGTTGTTCGTCGATCCCAGGTTCGCCGGCACGAGGTTCACGTTGCGGTTGGTGGCGACCGGGACGCCGTTGGTGTAGAGCATAGCGGTGCTGCCGTCCAGCGTGACCGCCACATGGGTCCAGAGGCCAATGGGCAGCGGCCACGGCGCATCCAGCACTTGTTCGCCGCCGATGGAGTTGACGGTGAGGTTGAAACGGAGTTTGCCGTTCGCCGCCGAGGGGGTAAGCACGCCATACGTGTTGGTGTCGTTGCCGAAATCGAAGATGCGCTGCCACGCGTTGCCCCCGTTCCATTTCACCCAAGCCATGAAGGTCTGCATCGACGCCGCGCCTGGCGGGAGGCTGACGAACTGGTGGTTGCCAGAGAGATTGAGCACCGTGCCTCGCGTCGGGTCCGCCAGGAACGAAGCGCCGCCGTTGAGCGCGCCATCGAAATGGCCGTTGGCGTCCCTGGCGTCGGCTCGCAATGGGTAGAAGCAAGCCCAACCCACCGGTGGGTGGGCCGGCAGGAACCCCACACTGACGGTCGCGGCGCGGCCGGAGAGGTCAGTTGCCGTCAGGTGGAGTCGGTAGGTGCCGCCCCCCGCCGCGTTGGTGGGGACGTTGAAGACGCCGTTGGTGGCACCCGCCAGCGGGCCGAGGACGGTGTTGGTGCGGCCATCCTGGGAGTAATCGATCCGCCAGCTCAGGGCGGAGCCGCCCAGCGGCAAGCCGGCCAAATCGGTCGCGCTCCCATGGAACGCGATCCCCGCGCCGGGATAGTAGAGCCCACCCTCGGCGGGTTGGGCGATCTTGGGCAGCGGGGCGGCAATCTCCGCGCCCGAGAGCACCCGCCCGTAGGCGCGGAACGAGGCGATCTGGCCGCTGAAATCCGGGTCCGCGGCGAATTTGCTATGGCCGAGGTAATTGGTCTGGGCCAGCACATCAAGCGGGGACAGCGTCATGCTGTTATTGGTGGCCACCGGCGACCCGTTGACATAGAGCACCCCGTGCTGGCCGTCGAGGGTGACGGCCACCTGGGTCCAGATCCCCACGGGCAGCGGATTGGGCCCCGCCAGACTCTGCGTAGTGCCGGCGCTCCGGATGTCACAGCGCACTTTCCCATCGCCGCTCAGCGGGGTCAGCATGACATAACTCGTGGTGTCGGTGCCGAAATCGAAGATCCGCTGCCACGCGTTGCCGCCAGCCCACTTCACCACCGCCACGAAGGTGCGCGCGTAGGCGACCCCGGCCGGCAGCCCCACCGATTGGCCCGATCCGTTGAGGGCGAGCACCCGTCCGCGCGTGGGGTCGTTCTGAATCGAGGCGCCGTTGAGCAACCGGCCGTAGTATTGGCCGTTTTCGTCGCGCGCATCGACTTGGAAGCGATAAACCGCCGACCAGTCATTCGTGAAGACCGGCCACGCATCTGGCGTCCAGGATAACGGTTCGAGATCGAAGTCCGCGATGCCGTAGGCGTTATACCAGGGCGCCCAGGCGCCCGCGTCGTAATAGTGGTAGCTAAAATACTGCGCGCCCCCTTCGGAGAGGATGCCCAGGTGCCCCGGCCCGGTGAACTTGCCGGTGCCCTGCAGGAACAGCGTGCCCCCATTGGCGGCCAGGTCCACCCCGTTCCGGTCCAGGTATGGCCCGGTGATGCTGGTGCTGCGGCCCAGCCGCACATTGTAGGTGCTGTTGACCCCCGAACAACACGACCCCCAGTCCGCAAACAAGTAGTAATATCCGCCCCTTCGGAAAACGCAGGAGGCCTCGATCGAACTGTTATAAGCCACGCGGTAGGTCGGCGAATTAGCCGCTATCCGCAGCCCGGTGAGGGGATCGAGTTGCACAATATAAATCCCGTTCCAATACGAACCGAAGGACATCCAAGGGCTCCCCGCGGCGTCGAAGGTTACGCTGGGGTCGATGGTGTTGTAAGCGCTGCCGATCCCGGATTGGATGACCGGCCCTTGGTCGGTCCATTGGTAGCTTGGGTTCGTGGGATCGAGCGTGGGGTTGGTGACCAGGCCGATCGCTGAAACCTGGCTGCCCAAGGTGGACACCGCGTAATAGACGCAGTACCGGCCGTTGAGGTAGAACACGTCCGGGGCCCAGAAGATCCCCGCAAAACCTGGCACCGCATTGGTGGTCCAGACCGGCGCTGTGGCAAAGATGGCAGGGCCCGCGTTCCAAAGCACCTTATCCGTCGAAGACTTGGTGAGGATCCCGTTGCCGGTTCCGAAGAGGTAGTATTTGTCCTGGCATTTGATGATCGTGGAAGGATCGTGGATGCCCAGGTTGCCGCGCAGGCCCGTGGCGGCCAGGGCGGAAACCGCCAGGCCGAGGATCAATAGAATGCCGACCTTGGTCCGCACGGGTTCTCTCCAGTGTTGGCCGCCTCCGGTATCAATCCATCAACGAAGCGCAACGGGCGGCGCCGAACAGCGCTGTCGTCTCCTTCATGATGACATGGACCGGCATCGCCTCGAGCAACGGCCGCATCCGGCCTTTGGCCGTGAACGCCGCCATAAACAGCGGACTTTGCAGCCGGTTGAGAATCCGCGGCGCAATGCCGCCGCCGACGTAGAGGCCGCCGGTAGCCATGGTCTTGAGGGCGAGGTTGCCCGCCTCCGCCCCGTAGAGCGCCACAAACAGGTCCAAGGCCGCGGCGCAGAGGTCGCTCCGCCCTTCAAGGGCGACGCGCGAGATCTCCGCCGAGGCATCGCCCTGGCTCAACTCTTCGGCCAGCCAGGCCGGTTCCTCCCCCCGTTGCGTGTCCCGCAGGAATTCGTAGATCAGCCGCAGACCCGGGCCCGATAGGACCCGCTCCCAACTCACATGTTCCAACCGCCCCAGGACGTGGAGCAACAAATCGGCCTCCAGATGATTGCGCGGCGCAAAATCCGCATGGCCTCCCTCGCAGGCAAAGGGTTGATGCGATTTGCCGTCCCAGAACAGTCCTGCCTCCCCGAGGCCGGTGCCAACCGAGATCACCGCCCGGTTGCCCTGCGCCGCCGGGCCGCCATAGTTCAGCGTAACGAGGTCGTCCGGCGCCAGCGTGGCGAGGCCGTAGGCATTGGCCTCCAGATCGTTGATGAGTTTGACCTTCGTGACCCGCAGGCCTCGCGCCAGGCTTTGGGCCTCCACTATCCAGGGCAAGTTCGGCGCGACCACCCGTCCCTTCACCACCGGACCTGCGATGCCGAAACAGGCCCGATCAAATTCCAGGGGATGTTCCGCTACGAACGTGGCCGCGAGATCCTCCAGCCCGGTATATTCCCGGCTGGGATAGCTCTTTTCGATGACCGGATGCACTCGCCCATCCCGCGTCTCGAAGAAGCCCAACCGCGTCGAAGTGCCACCAATGTCACCTGCCAGAATCATGCGGTCAGTTTGGCAAAGCTGCCGGGCCAAGGCAAGCGCATGCCGCCTGGTGCTGCCGGGTCGCCGTGGCGCATCGATCATCGCTTCAGTTCCAGCACCTGCACCTCCTGCGCCGCCAGTGCGAGGGAGTAGCTCTCCGCCTCACCTAGCGTTTGGTTCGAAATCAGTTCCCGCCCGGCGACTCGACCGCCCGCCTCGAGGCGGAAACGGCCTTGCTGGCGTTGGGTCGTATCGTTGAACAGCGTGAAATAGACCGGGCCCTCGGCGTCAGGCCCGAAGCGTTCAACCCAGATTCGGGGGTTGTCACAAGCCGCCTGCGTGACCGGTTGCCAGCCCGCCTCGGCGACGCGCTTGATGATCGGAAGGTACTTTTTGAACAGGGGCCGGTCGCGGTCATACCATTTCGGATTCTGCCAGTAGGGGTCGTCGGCCGCGTTGTGGCTGAACATGCCGGGCCACATGCCATAGAAGAGGCTGCGTTGGAAATACCGCTCGACCAATTCCGGCGTGAAGCGATCGTAATCCGTGTTCATGAGCAGCAGGTACGGCTTGCCGCCGGCCATCGTGCGCCAAAGGCTCATCTGGACATCAGAAGCCGGGCGGTACTTGCCGTCCGAGAGCCAGTCGGTTTCCGTTCCGAGCACGTCGAGCCACGGGCAGAGGAAGGTGAAACGATAAGGCACCCCGTTGGCGAAGGTCAGTTTGCCCAGGCGATGGACGTCTTCGCAGAACCAGCGGGTGAATTCGAAGACCGCCAGGCCTTTGAACAGGGCCGGCCGGTGCGTATCGGACGCAAAGCTCAAGGGCACGCTGGACCAGCGAAAGTGCTCGCGCCGGTAATTCAGGTTGGCGGTGACATAGCCTTCGAGCGAGTCGAGGTACTCGCCGTCCAACTGCCCTTTGGCGCCAGGGCCGTACAAATTCTTCTTGATTGGCTCGTTCCAATAAACCGTCGCGCCATTGTCTCTGGGGGAACTCGGAACCGCGTCGCCGGTTTGGCTGCCGCCCGCCGGCAGCGCCGGGTTCGGGTTAAGGCTCCAAATGGCGCCATCGCACCAAGGCTCGTTCCGAAACAACAGGCTCGGTTCCCCGCCCGCATCCCACATGCCAGCAACCTCGCTGACCTGCGCCATCTGCCGCTCGCTCCCCTGGCCGTTTTGGGCCAACTCGGATCGCCTCCGGATGGCCTCGGGGATGGTCCGCGGCTGCCCTTTGGCCATGCGCATCCACCAAGTCATCGGCTCGGTATAGCGAAAGCTCAGTACCCCGTGGGCGTCGTCCCAGGCGACCTGCTGGTTGCCTTCATGGTATTTGAATCCGAAATCTTCCCAGCCGTGCACCGTGCTGATGTCCGTGAAGGGCATCCACAGGCCCTGTTCACGCGATCGAATGCGAAAATAATCCGGAAATATTTGGCGTAGCTTTTGGAAGGCCGCTCGAAAGCCCCCATGCGGGTCGAACCGGTAAAACACGAACCGAAATTCCGCCCCGCTGGGGACTCGCTCCGTATCCGGCACCAGACCGAAATCATAGGCGATGAAAAACTGCTTGGTGCCCGGATGGCAGACGAGGCGATACTGTGCGGGACAGCCCATATCGATGGCCAGGGCGAGGCCCGAACGGGCGTCGTGGATCGCGGCCAGGGGATAGAGCGACAGGGTGCCGGTCGCGCCGCATTGCACGGCCACGGTGTTGCCGTATTCGCGGTCGCCTTGGATGGCACGGCCACGTCGGATGTCGTCGCCCCACTGCCAGCCCGCGGCATCGATCGGCAGGGCGAACAGGAGGGTCACCGCGCGATCCTCGCGCCGCAGGTCGGTGAGCTTGCCTTCGACCAGGATATGGTCATCCGTGGCGCGGATAGCGGTCTTCAGGCTCAGGCCCAGTTCGGGGCATCCCCCGCCTTCGAAGGGAAAAACATCGGAATTGGCCGCCACGTCGCGCGCCAGGAAGCCGGAGGGAGCAGTGGTGGCGAGTTCGCGGCCATCCACCCGCAGGGAGGTGACGCGCCCCCCCCGCAGGCTCGCCTCCAATCCGTCGCGCGTTCGGTACTCGACAGCCGTGGCCTTGCGAATCGACAGTTCCTTTTCGATGGTCACGGGCACGGCTTGGAACAGCACCGCGCCATCCCCCGCCTCGACCTCCTCGACGCTCACGTCATCGAACCAGACCGTGCCCGAGTGGTTGCGGAAGAGGCAATGCAGGGTGAGGGACTTCACGGGCTTTTCCGGCAGGATGATCACCTGGCGCTGCTCCCAATCATGCGTGCCGGCGCGGAAGTCGGCCGTCTGCCCCCAGAGTTGTGTGCCGTCCGTATAGACGAGGTCCGCGTAGAGCGAGTAGTCGCTGTCAGCCCCGCCGCTCACCTTCTCGGCCTTGCTCCAACCGCGCACCAGCAGCGGCGCGCTATGCGTTCGCCGCAGGTGGACGGTCTGGCTGGCGCCAACCCAACCCTTGCCCCCGGGATTCTCAGCGCCCAGGCCTTGCGAACCGCCGCGCCCCTCGCCGGGGGCCATCCGGCACCCTTGTGGCGCGGGGTCCCAGCCCGACAGTCGTCCCCCCTCGGCGCGCTCGAAATCGCCATTTTGCAACAACCCCTTCCCTGCCGACTCCCCTTTCACCACGCGGAAGACGCACGAGGCCGCCTCGACGCACGAAGCCAGGAACATCGAAGCGAGGAGGACAGCCCAGAGCTGGGACAGGCCGGAGAGACCGCCGGCAGGAATCATGTCTCCCGCGCCGCGCGGGTTCCTCGCGGGCCGAGGGAGAAGCCAGCAACGATTGCGAGAACGGCGGGTTTGGAACTTCGCCCGCCCGCTGGACTCCCCAGAAAAAGGATTCATACGCCGACGATACGAAAGAGCGGGAACGAAGCAAGCGGAGGATTTGGGTCTTTGCCAATTCAGGGCGCACATAAAGCACCTGAAATCGCAGCCACCAGGCGGCGCCGAACTCCGAGCGCCAGGTGGTGTCGTCGGGCGAGATTCAGGCCAAGTTCTGGCTTACGGCAAACGGATTGCGGCCTTCGAGCTGGCCAACCACCCGGGGTGGAAAGGTGGCGGGGGCCCCCAGAGAACCTACAGCCCCATCGGATGCCACGCCGTCTTGAATTCCGTGGTGTCCAAGATCCAGTAGGGGTCTTCCGCCTTGCTGGTAAACCAATCGTCCGGGGCGAGCGAGTGGCTGGCATAGCGCTTGAGATTGAGCGCCGTGCCGGCTTGCAGTTTGGCGCCGACCTCGGGCAGGCCAGTGCCATCCACGATGGCGTTGAGGTCCATGTGGCTCGCGAGGTGCGAGAGCAGGTCGGCGCGCCGGCCGCTCAGGAGGTTAACCACGCCGCCCGGGAGGTCGCTCGTGGCGAGGATTTCGGCGAAGGCCAGCGCTGGTAGCGGGGTCTTGTCCGAGGCCAGCACGACGGCAGTGTTTCCGCTCAAGATGACGGGGGCGACGAGAGAAACCAAGGCCAGGAGGGCGGGCTCATCCGGGGCGAGAATCGCTACCACGCCAGTAGATTCGGGTATCGTGAAATTGAAGTGGGGCGTCGCGACCGGGTTGACGCTTCCAAAGACCTGAGCATACTTATCGGTCCACCCGGCGAAATGGACCAGGCGATCGATGGCCAGGGTCACTTCCCGCTCCGCCTGGGCTGCCGGAGCCGCAGTCGAGCGCGAGATTTCTCGCACCAGTTCGCCGGCGCGGGCTTCCAACATCTCGGCGGCGCGATAGAGGATTTGGCCGCGCAGGTAGGCGGTCTTTTTCGCCCATCCCTCCCACGCCGAACGCCCGGCCGTGACGGCATCCCGAAGGTCCTTGCGGGAGGCCAGACAAATGTTATCCAGCAATTCGCCGGACGGCGATCGAGCGGCGAGGAAACGGCCGCTTTCGCTGCGGACAAACTGGCCGCCGAGGTAGAGCTTGTAGGTCTTGCGGACGTCGAGGCGGGAGTTCATAGCGAGGCGGTTAACCAGCGGGACATCGAGCCACCGAGACTGGCTGCAGCGCGCAACCCGGCCTTCTCTCAGCCCAGTCCGTCGCGGCCGGCCGAACAGGCCCATCCACCGTCGTGTCGTTGTTGCGCATTTGTCACCCGAAGATTAGCACCGAGCACCTGCTCATCAAGGCCAATTCCGCCGGCCGTTTTTCTTTGGAACGTGCTTGATCGGGAAACGGGGCGATGCCACGATGACCCCTGAGCCCTCGGGCCCGAATGGCAGGGAACCATTCCGGCCGGAAGCGGCGAATCGCCGATCCTCTTGGTGACAGGAGAACCGGTCAAATCAACCGAAAACTGATGAAATCGCAGGACAGAGCCCTCGGTGCCTTTGCGGTGCGAACGAGGGAAGAACCGGGTCCGCCGTCGCGGCGAGCGCGGTTCTGGGCTGGCCTGCTTTCTGCCTTAATCGGACCTCCCACCCCAGCCTTATTATGACTACTCACACCCCGGAACCCGCCTTTTCCATAAGCCCCGCCAACGAGAAATTTCCGCTTCCTGGTCAGGCGGATTATGCCGCCGAGTTCGCGCGCGTGGAGAACCTCGCCAAACAAGCGCGGGCGGCGGGGAAGGAAGTGGTGGTGGTGATGGGCTTGGGCTTCGTCGGGGCGGTCATGGCCGCGATCGTGGCCGACGCCCGCGACCGGAACGGACAACCGGCCAAATTCGTCATCGGGTGCCAGCGCCCGAGTGTGCGGAGTTTCTGGAAAACCGCCTTGCTCAATCGCGGGGAGTCGCCGGTCAAGGCCGAGGACCCCGAGGTCGAGGTGCTGATTCGCCGGTGTGTGGTGGAGAACCAGACGCTCACCGCTACTTACAACAGCACCTGTCTGAGCCTGGCCGATTGCGTGGTGGTGGATGTGCAATGCGACTACACCAAGCAGGACCTGGGCAATATGAAGACCGGCGAAGCCGACATGGCCGCGCTGGAGGCGACCATGCGCACTATCGGCGAACACATCCCCGCCTCCTGCCTGGTGCTCATCGAAACCACGGTGGCCCCGGGAACGACGGAGTTCGTCGCCTGGCCGATCCTGAAGAAGGCCTTCGCCAAACGCGGCATCGTGACCGAGCCGGTCCTCGCTCACAGTTTTGAGCGCGTCATGCCCGGACGTGAATATGTCGCCAGTATCCGCGACTTTTGGCGGGTGTGCGCCGGGTGCAATGCCGAGGCGCGCGCGCGCGTCGAGAAGTTCCTGCGCGAGGTGCTAAACACTAAGGACTTCCCGCTGACCATCATGGATCGCCCGATCGAGTCGGAGACGACCAAGATCGTGGAGAATTCCTACCGGGCCGCGATTCTGGCGTATCTCAATGAATGGAGCCTCTTCGCCGAGCGCAACGGGGTGGACCTCATCAAGGTGATCAAGGCCATCAAAATGCGGCCCACCCACAGCAACATCATCTTCCCCGGCCCGGGGGTGGGTGGCTATTGCCTCCCCAAAGACGGCGGTCTGGGCTATTGGGCTTACCGGCATATCCTCGGTTTCGAGGACGGCGACCAGGTCTTTCGCATTACCCCCGCCGCTATCGACGTCAACGACACTCGGGGGCTCCATGTGGCGGAATTGGTGCGGGATGCCCTCCGCAATATGGGCCATTACATCGCCGGGGCCGAGGTCCTGATCTGCGGCGCGAGCTACCGGCAAGACGTTGGCGATACCCGCTACAGCGGCAGTGAGATCGTGGTGCGCAAACTGGCGGAACTCGGGGCCGAGGTCCGCGTCCATGACCCCTATGTCGAGCACTGGTATGAGCTGGAAAACCAGGACGAATACCCCGCCAAAGGGCTCTCCTGGGAACGCTTCTTCCGGAACCAGGGCGAACTGCCCCAGATCCGCGTGCAAACCGATCTTCCCAAAGCCCTGCAAGGCGTGGAGGCGCTCATTCTGGCGGTGCCACACGCCCCCTACCTCAAGCTCAGCCCGGACGAGGTGGTGACTTGGGCGGGCGGCCCGATCGCGGTCGTGGACTGTTTCGGGATCTTGCCGGACGAGAAGATCCGGCGCTATTTCGAGCTCGGTTGCGAGGTCAAGGGGCTGGGCCGAGGGCATGTGCAGCGCATCAAAGAAGAGGTCCGCAAGACGCGAGCCTGAGTCGCCGCTCCACCCAATTCTCCGCGGCCCAAATCACTCCAGACGGATTTACCCATGCAGTTCATCGACCTCAAGACCCAATACCGGAAATACCAGGCAGACATCGACGCTCGGATGCGCGCCGTTCTCGACCACGGCCAATTCATCATGGGGCCCGAGATCCCCGAGTTGGAGGCGGTGCTGGCGCACTACGTCGGGGTGAAGCACTGCCTCACGGTGGCGAGCGGCACCGACAGTCTCGAGATCGCTTTGCGCGCCCTGGGGATTGGCGCGGGCGACGAGGTCATCACCGTCCCGTTTACCTGGATCAGCACCGCCGAAGCCGTGGCTCTCACGGGCGCCAAACCGGTGTTTGTCGATATTGAACCCGAGACCTATAACATCGACGTCGATCAAATCGAGTCGGCCGTGACGCCCCGGACCAAGGCGATCATGCCCGTGAGCCTCTTCGGACAGATGCCCGATTACGACCGCATCAATGCCATCGCCGCGCAACATGGCCTCCCGGTGATCGAGGACGGGGCGCAGAGTTTCGGCGCCACGCAACGGGGGCGGCGCAGTTGTGGCGTCACCCGCATCGCGAGCACCAGTTTCTTCCCGGCCAAGCCCTTGGGCTGTTATGGCGACGGCGGTGCCCTGTTCGCGGACGACGATGTGCTGGCCGACACGATGCGGGCCATCCGCAACCACGGCGGCCTCGAGCGGCACCACCATCCCTTGCTCGGGATGAATGGCCGGTTCGACACCTTGCAGGCGGCGGCGTTGCTGGCCAAAATGCCGCATTTCGAATGGGAGGTCAAAGAACGCGAGCGGATCGGCGCCCGCTACAGCCAACTCTTGGCTTCGGTCTGCACCGTCCCGGTAGTCGCTCCGGGCAACACCCACGTCTATGCCCAATACACCATCCGCCTGCCNAACCGGGACCAGGTCGCCGCCCGCCTGAAACCTCAAGGCATCCCCACGGCGGTCTATTATCCCAAATGCCTCCATGAGCAACCCGTGTTCGCCGGTTGCGGGAACCACTTGGGGGATTTCCCGGTTTGCGAACGCGCCGCCCGCGAGGTCCTGAGCCTGCCCATGCACCCATTCCTCTCCGAGTCCGATCAGGACGCGATCGTTGCGGCCGTCAAGGGGGCGGTCCTGGGCTGAAGCCAGGCGGCAGATCGACCGGGACCGTTTTTCCAGCCAGGGTGATCCCGGGCGTGCCCCTGGGCTTTGAAAAGTCCGCCAGTGCCCTCGGTCCGGTTTTCCTTGAGATCCTGCGGAATCCCGGCAGGATGGCCCCCACGCATGAATCGTCGCCAATTCCTTGAAGCCGTTGCCGCCGGCCTTTTCGCCACCCCCGCCTTGGCCGCACCCCAACCTAACCGGTTGCCCACCCGCTCCCTGGGCCGCACCGGCCTAAAGGTTCCCATCCTCGGTTTTGGTTCCGGGAGCCGCTTCCTCATGTATAAAAACGAGGACAAGGCGGCGGAGGCGCTCAACCGGGCTATCGACCTGGGCATCTGCTACATCGACACCGCCCACTCTTACGGGGACGGCAAGAGCGAGGAGCGAGTGGGACGGGTGATGGCGACCCGACGCAAGGAAGTGACCCTGGCCACTAAGATTCCAGGGCGCACGGCCGATGAGGCTCGGCGTCAGATCGAACTGAGCCTCAAGCGGCTCCAGACCGACCACCTGGATGTCCTGCACATTCATGCCTTGAAGAACGCTCAGGACTTGGCGGCCATTGAGGCGCGAGGTGGGGTGCTCGAGGCCTTTTACCAGGCGCGCGATCAGAAAATGACTCGCGCCATCGGGATCACCTGCCACGCCGATCCCGCCGCCTTGCGGGCTGCCCTGGAGCGGCATGACTTTGACTGTACCCAGATGGCTCTCAATGCTGGGTTGGCGCGGATGGCGGATGAACCCGGCGGCATGAAGGCCACACTTGCCGGAGCGCAGAGTTTCGAAAAATTGGCCTTGCCGGTCGCCACCCGGAAGCACCTGGGGGTGATCGCCATGAAGGTCTTCGGTCAGGAGCAATTGCTCAAGGCGGCGCCGGTGGAGAAATTGCTGGCGTACGCGCTCTCCTTGCCCGTCAGCCTGGCCAGCGTGGGCATGCCTCAACTCGAGCATATCGAGCGGAACGCCGCCTTCGCGCGCGAGTTTACCCCGATGTCCACTCGGGAACGGTCGCGCCTCGTGAATTCCATTGAGAGGGGACACCAGTTGGCCATGGCGGAGTTCTTCCGCGATCACCAGGACGCCTGATGATAGTGCTCCGGAGGAGTCCTGGCTTTGCAAAAAGAGCTTGCCTCGGATGCCTATGCGGGCAAAGTATGTTCCGGGCGGTTTGCAACGGACCGAATCGGCAGCCAGTGTAATTCTAAATGGTGTGGGCCCATAGCTCAGCGGTTAGAGCAGGCGACTCATAATCGCTTGGTCGGGGGTTCAAATCCCTCTGGGCCCACCATCATACAACGTGTTGTGGCAGAGGTTTTTATATGTCACCTAAAGGGCTCACAAAATGGCCTTCCTCGATGTCAATCGCTCACAGCAGGGGGCTGAGACACCGGGCCAGCGCGTCTCCGAGTCGATGGATCAGCGGGCGGCGGTTCCAAGTGTCCGACTGCACTTCCAGGGACTTCTCCAGGTCCTCTTCGAAGGTCTGAGCCATCCTGCGTCCAGTCGCTTCGTCCCAGATCAAGACGTTGCACTCGGCGTTGAAATAGAACGAACGGAAATCGAGGTTCGAGGAACCAATGACCGAGACGAAATCATCCACGACGATCGTTTTGGCATGGAGGATGGCCGGCTCATACTCGAAGAGCCGCACGCCGCTGGCAAGGAGTTGAGGGAAATTGCCATGCCCGGCGTGATGCACCAATGGCATATCAGTACGGCCCTGTAACAAGAGGCGCACATCGACGCCGCGTTGGGCGGCGCGTCCGAGGAGGCGGACTGCGCTGCGGTCCGGGGCGAAGTAGGCATTCGTGATCCAAAGACGCTTCCGGGAAGCCGCCACAAGGGCGGCGAGGACGGCGGCGGTCTCGGCGTGACCTCGACCAGGGCACGAATCCAAGACCAAGGTCTTGGCCCCCGTCGCATCCGTCGGGGCGAGGGGCGGCAATTGCAGGGAACGGCCTCCTGACCGTTCCCAACCTTCACTGAAGACCAGCGCCATTTCCCAGGCGGTCGGGCCTTCGACTCGCACGTGCGTATCCCGCCACGAGGTGTCCTTATTGTGCCGCGACGATCCGTATTCGTTGGCGACGTTCATGCCGCCGGTAAACGAGATCCGGCGGTCGACCACGATAATCTTGCGATGATCGCGGAACAGGAAGCCCCGCAGATGACTCCAAAACGGGTGAAACAGCCTCGCTTCTATACCCAAGCCGTCCATTTCCCGCCAGAACGAACCCTTCGTGGTCCACGAGCCGTAAGCATCGGCCAGCACTCGCACTTTGACCCCTCGCGCCGCCGCGATTCCCAACGACACTAGGAGCTTTCGCCCGGTCTCGTCATCTCTCAGTATGTAGGTTTCAAGTAAAACCTCCTCAGTGGCGCCCTCGATGGCCAAGCGGACCGCGGCAAACGCTTCCTCGCCGCAAAAGAACAGTCGGACTTGGTTGCCGTGGTGGATCGGGCCCGTTTCAATGCGGCCAACCAACTGNTCAAACCCGGCGTCACGAATCCCCAACGGTAGCGCCTCCGCCAGAACACTGGCGTTTTCGGCCCGGAGCTCTTTGCGTAACCGACGGCCCGCTCGCGGACGGAGAGTGGCGTACAGCAAAGCGCCTCGAGCCCGGAATCGTTTGAACGCCTGCCGCCTCCGGTTGGGTGTGCTCCTGGTCCACCTTACACTCATGATCCCACCGCCCCTCGTTATCCAATATCCCGCGGGGCGCTGAGGACGGACTCCCTTCCTCAGTTCGCCCGCGCGGATGCCAGCCTACTTTGAGCAGCAGCAACCAGACGAGGCAGCCTTGAGGGCTTTCTCGACTTCTTCGCGGGTTTCGCCAGTGCGCTTCTGAATGCGCCCCAACAGTTCATCGTGTTTGCCTTCGACGAAGACCAGATCATCATCCGTGAGCTTGGCCCATTTTTGTTTCAGTTTCCCCTTGGTGATGTTCCAGTCGCCTTTAACTTCGAGTTTGTTCATAGCCGTTTGCTTTCGTTGTTTGTTTTGTTTTTGTTCGCCGCCAATCTGACGGCGAAAAAGTGAATTTGATTTTCCTGCTAGATTCTGCCCAGCAGCAGTAGGACGACCAGAATGGTCAAGACCACCCCCAGTCCACCGACCGGACGGTAGCCCCAACTCCGGCTATGCGGCCAAGCCGGGAAGGCGCCGATTAACATCAAAACGAGCAGGACCACTAAGATTGTTCCCATAATATGTTGTTCTTTCTTTAGCTTGCTCCTGCTCCTCTAGCTAGTGGCGGGCCAACCCGAACCTCGGCTCCATAAGTAATTCAATCCAGACGAGTTGGGGAACTGTGGAGTAGGGTTGACGCGTGCTGAGAACGGTGGTTCGGTTGCACCTTGCACGACCAGCGATGCCGCGCCATGCACTTTGCACCGACATCGGAGAAAGGTGTAACTGCATCTGCCACTGAGGCAGCAAATCGGATTGCTCAGCCGTCGCGCTGTTATTTGGGCATGGGAAGGACGTTTCGCCAGGTTGTCCGCGCGGGGTAAAATGGGGGATCTACCCGACATGACAACGACATGAAACCGAGGCAGGTTGCGCATCAGTTTTAGTACCATGAGGGTATTAGGTGTTGATGGATGTGAGGGCACAGGGAGGCGGGGCAGCGGACCACGCTCGTGGAGCGGGTTTCGGGTGCCTTGAAAGCGAGAGGAATCTACGTGAGTTTTGAAATGGCAAATGTGCAGTCAAACCCATTCCTGCAAACATTGAGGATGCGGTTGGTTCCGCTGCGGGGACCCATCACGCGACGGATCGTGTTTTATTTCATGAGCCGGTTGTTGTGATAGGTGGTTGGGTCGACAGCCCCGGTACTAAACCGAAAGACGGTACTGTCTATGGGGCCCGGCCCACTCTCGACACTGCTGAACAATACCATCGGTAACCTCTCCGCCGCTATTGGGGATACCCCCCCCCCACTGATCCGGTCATGAGGTGCCGAGCGATTGCGCCACTCCGAGGGTGCGTTCCGATGTGAAGAAGCAGGTTGCCGATGAAATTCAAAAAACCAGCAGGAGCAGATCCCGCTTTCCGAGCCGCTCGATCTTTCAAGGGGTGGTCGTGGGGGGTATCGTGGCGGGCAGTTGCAGTCCATGAAAGACCCGGCGAACACTGCTGTATTTAAAGAGCGTGGCGTAGCGCGCCCAAGCTACCACCGTGCGCAAGATGCGTAGTGGTCGTTCGAGCGGGAAGGTGAGGGCGAACTGGCTCACCACGACGGATTCCTCAACCTCGTCGTTCGGAGATTGCTCCAGCGCCCGCACAATGAGGTCGAACACGAAGATACCCCTCCCCGTGAGCGCATCGGCAGCGAGGCCCAAAACCAATGCCGCTTGGGCGCGAGCTCGGCCAACTCCGACTTGAGGCGGCCCTGGTCATCGAAGAGTTCCTCGGGCCGGTAGCTCCGCAACCAGTCTTCCAAGAGTTGCAGGTGTGCGGGATGGGTCGCGGGATCGGAGAGCGGCACCTGATGCGCACGGAAGGTGCCTTCCACCGGCACACCATCGACCATCTTCGGCCCCGTCGACCCCTTGGGCGAATTAAGGACGATCATCGGCCAGCGCAGACGCGAAAGGTCGCCGTGGATGCGCGCCGCCTCCTGGATTGCCTGGATTTGTTCCACCGCCATGTGAAGGGCCGCCGGCATGGCTTCGTGCATCAGCGCGGGTTCGTGGCCCTCGACAAAACAGGGCGTCCACCCATACCCGCGGAGCAATTGCTCCAACTCCTCATGGGTGATGCGGGCCAGGATGGTGGGATTGGAGATCTTGTAGCCATTGAGGTGCAGGATCGGCAGGACGGCGCCGTCGGTGGCGGGATCGAGAAACTTATTGGAATGCCAGGCGGTGGCCAGAGGGCCGGTTTCCGCCTCGCCATCGCCGACGACACAGGCGACGACCAGGTCGGGATTGTCGAACACGACGCCGAAGGAATGGCTGAGCGAATAGCCCAATTCGCCGCCCTCGTGGATCGTGCCCGGACACTCGGGCGAGGCGTGGCCGGGAATGCCTCCGGGAAAAGAAAACTGGAAAAACAGCCGCCGCAGCCCGGCTGCGTCCTGGCTAATGTCGGGATAAATCTCGCTATAAATGCCCTCCAGGTAAGTTTTGCCCACCACGGCTGGACCGCCGTGCCCGGGTCCTGAGACATAAGTCATATCCAAGTCGTACTGGTTGATGACCCGGTTCAGGTGGGTGTAGATGAAGTTCTGGCCGGGAGTTGTGCTCCAGTGTCCGAGGAGCATGTCCTCATCCGCGTGGCTCCCGGTCCCGGACCACGCCGATGAGGTCAGCCGCGCTCCTGCATGGTATGTTTACGAGCGCATCTGGAGCTATGATCTATGGTTTTGACCGGGCATGACGCGAGCTGGCCCCTGGCTTCAGCGTCCGGCTACTTCCTCGGCCGGCTCATCGAGCCAGTATCCCTGACGATTATAATGCCGATACAGCCCGGTTTCGTAGCCTCGAGTGATCAACGAGGTGTCGGTGAATTCTGGTGACTTTTTGATCTGCTCGCGGGTCAAGTTAACGAATACCTTCGATTCACTCCAACTGACGCGCTCGATCCACTGCGGTGACACCAGTACCTTCTTGCCCGGCCACCAGTTCCGGGTGTTGACGATGAGGTATCGGATCGCCCACGTCTCGTCGTCGATGACGAAATCTTCGACGTGGTCGACCTCGCCGTCCGAGGCTTGGATGTAATGGCCATCCACGTCATGAGTGCTGCGCAGATGCGGGTCCCACGGATGCTTGATTTCGGTGGCGTCGTTCCATCGGTCCCGATCGCGCACCAGATAAGGATAGCGACCCCACATGTAGGGCCCGTTCCAGTAGGTCGGCCACCCATAATACCCGAAGTAGGCTTCCTCGAATTGTCGGGAAACTGGCTTGTCGGTGTTCAGCGACGGACTGTCCTCGATCTGCTTCTTGGTCAAATCGATGGCGATGTGGTGCTTTTCCGGATCCACCGCGAGCAGCGCGTACGGGGAAAGCAGCACTTGTCGGCCCGTGAGCCAGTTCCCGGTGTCGGCTACGAGATAGCGAACGGTCCAATGCTGGTCATCGAAGTAGAATTCGTTGACCCGTCCGATTTCGCCATCAAGGCTGTCCAGCTTGTAGCCCTTGAGGGTTTTTGCTTGGTTAAGCATATTGTTGTTTTCGTTCTTTTTGTTTTGGTGTTAGTTGGCGGGCGACGTCTGGCCGCCAGGCCGGATTAGTAGGCGCGGAGGCAGAATCCGGCTACGCCGCTTTCTGGTCCTCCACCACCTCGGCATCAATGATGGGGCCTTCGGCTGGCTTGCCGGCGTCCGGAGCGTTGGCCGGCTCGGGCTTGGTCTGGGATGGTCCAGGAGTTGGGCCCTGGCCCGCGTGCGCCTTGGTGGCGCCGGCCTTGTAGAGTTCGGCGGAAACCGCCTGCCAGGCCTCGCTGAGCTTCTCGCCGGTGGTTTTGATGGCTGCGCTGTCGTTGCCCTTCAGCGATTCCTTTACCTCGTTGAGGGCGGAATTGAGCTTGGTCCGGTCGGCGCCTGAGGTCTTTTCCTGGTTTTCCTTCAGCAACCGTTCGGTGCGATAGACCAAGTTCTCGGCCTCGTTGCGGGTCTCGAGTTCTTCCTTGCGCTTTCGATCCTCGTCGGCATGGAGCTCACCGTCCTTGCGCATCTTCTCGATTTCGTCCTTGGAGAGGCCGCTGCTGGCGGTGATGGTGATCTTCTGTTCCTTCCCGGTGCCAAGGTCTTTGGCGCTGACGTGCAGGATGCCATTGGCATCGATATCGAAGCCGACCTCGATCTGCGGCACGCCACGGGGAGCAGGGGGAATGTCATCCAGCTTGAATTGGCCAATGGTTTTATTGTCGCGGGAAAACTGGCGTTCGCCCTGCAAGACGTGGATTTCGACGCCAGATTGGTTGTCCGCGGCAGTCGAAAAGGTTTCCGACTTGCGGCAGGGGATGGTGGTATTACGCTCCATGAGCTTGGTGAACACCCCGCCGAGGGTTTCGATGCCGAGGGACAACGGTGTGACATCGAGCAGTACCACGTCTTTGACCTCGCCCTTGAGCACGCCAGCCTGGATGGCGGCGCCTACGGCCACGACTTCATCCGGATTAACGCCCTGGTGCGGAGGTTTAGTCACCAACGTCTTCGCCGTCTCGACCACACGCGGCATTCGGGTCATCCCACCCACCAGGACTAATTCATCGATTTTCGCCGCCGCGATCTCGGCATCCTTCAAACAGGCGTTTACCGGCGCAATGGTGCGCTCGAACAACGCTTCGCAGAGCTGTTCCATCTTGGCGCGCGAGAGCTTCAGGCTCAAATGCTTGGGGCCGCTGGCATCGGCGGTGATGAACGGCAGGTTGATGTCGTACTGGAGTTCGCTGGAGAGAGCGATCTTGGCCTTTTCCGCCTCTTCTTTGATTCGCTGTAAGGCATCGGGCTGCTTGCGCAAGTCCATCCCCTGTTCCCGTTTGAACTCTTCCAACATCCAGTCCATAAGTCGGTTGTCCCAGTCGTCGCCGCCGAGATGGGTGTCACCGTTGGTGGCTTTGACGTGGAAAACACCTTCGCCCAGTTCCAACACTGAAATGTCGAAGGTCCCGCCGCCGAGGTCGTACACCGCGATCGTCTCGTCTTTCTTCTGGTCTAAACCGTAAGCCAGCGAGGCGGCGGTGGGTTCGTTGATGATGCGGAGCACTTCGAGCCCCGCGATACGGCCGGCATCCTTCGTGGCTTGGCGCTGCGAATCATTGAAATAGGCAGGGGTCGTGATGACCGCTTGGGTAATCTTCTCACCCAACCGCGTCTCCGCATCCGCTTTGAGCTTCGCCAGAATCATGGCGGAGATCTCCGGCGGCGTGAATTGCTTGGGTTTCCCATTGACTTGCACCTCGACAGCGGCGTCGCCGTTGGCGGCCCGGACGACCTTATAGGGGACGCGCTTGATTTCCTCCTGCACTTCATCGAACTTTCGGCCCATGAAGCGCTTGATCGAGTAGATCGTATTGCGGGAGTTGGTGACGGCCTGCCGCTTGGCGGCCTCACCGACCAGGCGTTCGCCGGTTTTGGTGAAAGCCACCACGGAGGGCGTGGTACGTTTGCCTTCGGAGTTTTCGAGCACGGAGGGCTCGCCGCCCTCAATAATCGCCATGCAGGAGTTGGTGGTGCCTAAATCGATGCCGAGTACTTTTGCCATAATATAAGTGGAGTGTTAAGTGTGGAATTGAGGGTCGCGCCCGGCTTTAGTAGCGGACGCACGGGGGAGATGTCGATCAGGTTACGTTAGGTCTGGTTGTGAAAGCCGTGGGTTCGAGTGAGGTTGCGCTCCGCGATCAACTGGGACTCGGCATCCAGCCAATGCTGGACGTCGCGTCCCGGCCGTGAGCCGTCGTTGACATAAGTGAAGTAGGCCCTTCGGGCCACTTCGTCCGGTGACGGGGTAAAGGCGATGGCGCCCTGGGCTAAGTCGGAGGCCACGGTCGCCGTTGGCGCACCGGCCACGGTGTGGTGTCGGTTCTGGGAATGTCTATTGTGTTTCATAAAGGGAGAATGAATCGTTGGCGGTCAATGAGCGGCCCCCATCGGAGCGGGGCCGTGGGCTCGACTTTCTTGGACGGCTTTGCTCGTCAGGTTGACATACACGGCGGATTCCTCGTAATTGATCCGGTCCACCAGGCTGGTCGGTATTTCCACTTCTTTGCCGGAAAACCGGTGGCCGGTCTTGACCACCAGTTGGGCAATCGCCCAACTCTGGTCATCGATCATAAAATCACAGATGTGCCCCATCTCGCCATCGGAGGCCTGGATGTGGTAGCCGTTGACGGCCAGGGCGCTGCGTAGATGAAGGTCCCTGGTTTCGGGCGGAGGGTCGCTGGGGCCGTCCAGTTCGACGGGGAGCGGTTCCGGCGGCAGTTCCAAGAGGGGGGTGCCGCTCATGCCCCACAAACCGTCGCCCTGCCAGTAGTAGGGCCAGCCGTAATATCGATAGTAAGCCTCTTCGTATTTTCGCGACACCGGCTTGTGGGTTTCAATCGGAGGGCTGTCCTCGATCTGCTTTTTCGTCAGGTTGACCACCAGCAGTTGCCCCGCCTGACGGAGGCTGCCAAAAGCATGAGGCGAGATGAGTACTTTGCGGCCCGACAACCACGAGCCGGTCTCCGCGATCAGGTAACGTACCACCCAGTTATGATCGTCGAAATAGAGGTCCTTCACGTGGCCAATTTCGCCATCCGAGGCGCCGAGTTTGTGTCCGTAAAGCTGCTTAACACATCGTAACATAAGCTTGTCTCTTTCAAATGAACCCGATCAACGGCTGGCGATTAGCTTTCGCACGTAGAGGTTCTTGGTTTCGTAGGTTCTTCCCTAGCTAATCACGGGCCAACCCGGAAACCCATTTCCTACTCTATTGATTCCGAACTACTTATATCGAAGTGTCGTGGCTGTGCGCGCTCCCGGATCCGGGTGGAGGCATTGCAACTTGCACGGGCTATACGGGCGCGGCGTGCAAATTGCTTTCTCCCATCCCGCCGAGTGCCAGCAGGCGACAGACCGTGCTCGCGATTATCAACTCTTCGTTCGTGCGAACCACACGCACGGCCACGCGGCTGGCGTCCCGGGAGCTGATCGCCGCGTGGCTCGTATTCCGCGCCACGTCCAGTTCGACGCCAAGAAAACCCCGGCCCTCGGTCGCTTCGGTCCCGGCCTGGCCTGCCAGTTCGCTCATCAGAAAGGAATAGGATAAGCCGTGAAAGCCGTATCGCCGAACGCCTTGCGCTGCGTATCGGCGCAGGATGGGCAACAACTGCGCCACCCGCGGCAGGTCATGGTGAAACGCCGTGTCAAAACAGGCCACTTGCGGCAATTCCGGGAACCGCTGGTGAAACGCCTCGGCTAACAGAAGTTCTTCCGGCAAATGCTCCGGATCGAAAGGGGTGATCGCCTGCAGTTCCGTGACCATCTCTTTGGTGATGAGTTGGGGTTCAAAGTACTTAGGGCCCCCATGTACGACGCGGTGTCCCACCGCCGACACCCCCACCCGGCCGAGGCGCCGCTGGATCCAATCCATCAGCGCGCCCACGGCGACCCTGTGGTCCGGCGTCGCCAACTTCCGCGAGAAAGTATCCCCGTCGACCATGCCACTGACCCGCATGACAGTCTCGGGCAGTCCAATCCGCTCGATGCTGCCCGCCAGAAGGCTTCGGAGTGGCGAACCGGTTTCGAACAAGGCGAACTTGATGCTCGACGAGCCCCCGTTGATCGTCAGGATGCTAGGGGCCATAATGGGTTATCGGGGCCACAGGCGTCGCCTTTCTTGCAAGGCAGCCGACACCCCGTCGGAGTGCGATATCAAGCGCCGCATACCCTCGGCCCGATCCTCCAGGGACTCGAAACCCTCGACCTCAGTGGACAGCAGGCCGTAGGCCGGGAGGGTGACCGGCGTTGGCAGGCTCATGTGCTTCGGAACTCCAGTGCGGCCACTTTCGCCAGACGGCGGCGATGACGCTCGGCGCCGCTGAACCGGGCGGCGAGGAAGGTCTGTACCAGTTCCCACGCCAGCGCCTGACCGACGACGAGTCCTCCGAGGCAGATTACATTCAGGTCGTCGTCCTCGACGCCTTGGTGGGCCGAGAAGGTCTCGTGGATGAGGCTGGCCCGGACCCCGGCCACCTTACTGGCGGCAACGGACGCTCCGACACCACTTCCGCAGATGGCCACGCCGCGCGCTACTTCCAGCCTGGCCACCGCGCGAGCCAACGGCACGATGAAATCCGGATAGTCGTCATCCGGGTTCAATCGGCGGTCACCGAATTCCACGACCTCAAAACCCGCCGCGCGCAATTTGAGGACGAGTTGCTCCTTCAATTCAAATCCACCGTGGTCGGCGGCGACACCCACGCGTCGGGGTTTGCTCGCCAATTCTGCCTCTAGCTGGTCGTTCGGAGGTTCGCTCATGGGGCCATGGCCGGTAAGACGGATGCGCCTTTGTGCCTTCGATTCTGGCGGCAAGGAGGACACCAAGAATCCCTGCGCCATAAGGGGACGCTTCGGTAATCAAGGATAGAATGCCCGATAGAACCGCACGGCATCGGGGTAAGCGGTAGTGTCATTCGTCAGAAAGGGGCTGGTGTCGGGCGTCAAGGTGAAGAGAGTCGCCCAATTCGTCAGGTTTGCAGAGTGCTGCAAGGTGAGCTCAAAGCCCGGCGTGTTCGTGATGACCAAGGTCACTGTGCCATTGTGCGCACGCGTGAGCGGGCCGAAGCTGGGCGGCATTGGCTGGTAGGACGGTCTCGTGACGGCATTGGCGTCCAGGGTGACCGCCGTCTGGGCCAGCAGTCGGCCGTGGAGCGACGCACCTGTTCGCAAGTTGATCCCCGCCTGCGAGAGGATAACTCCTTGGAATTGTGAGGTAGTCCCGAGGTCTACACCCACGCCCCCGGCGACCTGCCAAAAGATGTTCTGCGCCTGTGCGCCACCGATCAGGACGACCTTGGTAGCGCCGGCGATGGTAACATTGCCGGCGATCTGGAAGATCCAAACCGCATTTGGGCCGCCCGATAGCGTCACGTCCGTAGGTATGGTGACACTGGTACCCCATTTGTAGAGGCCCGGTGCGAGGGTCATTCCGCCAATATTTCCGCTCCCCAGTTCGGTAAAATCCGGCAACGTACGGCCCGCCGCGTCGGTGTACGCGGTTTGCATGTCACTTACCGCCGTGGTTAGATTGGCGGGCGTGGGAGACGCATAGTCGGCGGCGTATGCTTTTCCCGTCAGTTGTGACGAGGTCGAGAAGTTGCCGGTACTATCCCGAATTAATGAAAACCCCGTGATGGCGGTCGAGCCGATAGGGCTCACCCCAATATCGCCTGTCACCGCCGAAGGCGGAACGGTGCTGATTCCTGATTTTGCCAGAATGGCATAATCTCCGGCGGTTCCCAGGTTCACCGGCAATTGGGCGCCGATGGCGGCGTGGTGGACCAGGAAAACGGCGAACGTCAATCCCGCGATGGATCGCGCCAGGGGTGAAACGGCGCCCCTGGCAGGGCTGGTTTTCGCATTAGTTCGATATCTACTGATGTGGTGGTGTTGGTTCATACTCGCCACTCGGTGAGGCGTTATTGTTATGTTCATAAACTCTTACTTCAGTAGCAGGTGAAGGACCAACCGGGCGGCTGGCGATCTAAACGATTCACGCCAAGTTACGTATGCGCTTTATTCGGCGAGCACTGCCGGCGGTGGAACCATTGCATGTTGCACTAGGATCGGCTGGGAATCGTGCATTTTGCGCTCCCGGCAACGGTGTCAGATGCTCCGCCCTGCCGAGGCTCTTCCGCGGTTCACTCACGACGCCAGGATTCTCCGCGAGGGGGGGATTGGATTCACGGCTTAACTCCATCCCGCTGAAAATGCTGACGCACCATCGCCACCATCTGCGGCTCGGTCATTTTGTCCTTCGTCTCCACCGTGATGGTGTGCGGCCCTGGGGTTTTCTCGAGACGCTTTTTCAACTTGCCCTTGGCCTCGCCGGGGCCAAATATCAAGATCGCCTGGGCCGCATGGAGCTGCGCAATGACCTCGTCGTAGTAACGCGCCAGGTGGCCAATGTATCACTTTTTGCGGGCTCGCTTTAGCGGCGTGGTGAGTCGCTCTTGGCGGGGCACAGCCCATCAAGGGCTCCGAGGATGGCCTTCCGCACGGCGGGTTCGGCGAGATTCCCGAGATGGCCGCCTTGCTCGAACACGGTCAGCCGGTCCTCGCCGAAGGTGGTCTGAAACCATGCCAGGTCCGCCGCTCCCAGAAGAAAATCGTTCCGATTCACGATCAGCCGGACGTTTTGGTTGGCGTGGAGGGCGGTCCCGAAGGGTAGCAGGCTGCCGGCCCGGTCCAGGTTCTCGGCCGTGTCCAAATTAGTGCCTCGACCGGAATAGTAGGGGATCACCAACTTCCGAAGATAATCCTGGTAGGAAAACCCGAGGATCTCCTTATATGCCGCCGTTCGGTGCCAGGACCGAATCTGGTGCTCCAGTACCCCCCGGTTGTCTCGCTGCTGGCTGCAGAAGATGGCGTCTCGCAACGTGAAGCGGAACGACAGGCCAATCAAGAACCTGGACTCGATGCCACTGAAGGGCAGAGCGGTATTTGGGGGAGGCAAGTGTCTGCTCAACGCCGCCACTTTCAGGAAGGTGTTTTCGAGGTTCGCGGCTCGTTCGGCAGCGGGCCACTCCAGCGGGGCTTGGTAACACTCGTCCAATTGGGACAAGCCATAAAGCAGCCGCACCGGTGAACTGATGGCGACGTAACGGTCAAAGCTGATCCCCGGTGCCGGGTTGGTCGACCCAGTAGCCGCCAGGAAGAGAGATTGGAACCCGCCCAAGGAGTAGCCCAGGAGAACCTTGGCACCAAGCTGTCCCGGATAGGCTTTCCCCAGTTGTTGGTCAATTTCCCCCAACGCGACCCGAAGATCATCCACGTCGACCGGCGCGAAGCCAGGGAGTCCCGTGGTGGCGGCGTTTTCCATGAACTCGAAGTTGAAGGTGCTGCTAACGCATACGGCTGAAAAGCCCTGTTGGTACACCAACTCGGCCAGGGCCAAGGTTGAGTCCGTAAGGCGATGTGAACCCAACCCCGGGACGATATAAACCACGGGGGCTCGTTGCGGTTGCATCCAAACATTGAACTTCAGTTTCCTGCCGGTCGTGGGAATTAGGACCGACCGCGTCTTGCCGAGATTCGGGAACTTGGCATCTTGGAATTTGAGGAAGGCAAATTGCAGGGTTTCCAGCGAGGCGGGGTCCGTCTTTCCGGTCACCTGGAAGTCAGCGACCCGGTTTTTCCGCACGAACGTCCAGGCATATTGGAGCTCGGAGTAGGCGTCCAACTGGGAGCGGGCGGCACGCACGGACGCATCTACGGTATCGCTAGTGTTGTTATACAGAATCCCATAGGAAAGATAGGTGTAGGGACTCACGTAGGTGAGGGGATTAGCCAGGTTGACCGGGTACGGAGCGATGTAGGTCAACGGGTCGGCGGCGGTGTCCGCAGCCAATCCCAGGGTATCCCGCTCGCTGCTTGGCCCGAAGACCGGCAGCATAATGTAGCAGGCCGGCTGCCAACCCCACTGGCCAAAAGTCTGGCCAAAGTCCGCGTCCGATTTCGGGATCTTCCACTTGCCGGCCACGTCGAAGAACCCGGCCACGCCGACCGTCGTGTTACAGAAGAAGCCATAGGTTTCATCGCGCGCTCCGCTCCACTTTCCTTGCAGCAGGTTGTTGATCAGCCGCCCCGGGTAAGTGATATTCCTGCCAAAATGCCCGATGCCTTCCCGGATCGGTTTGACGACGATGAACCGATAAACTTGGGCCGTGGGTTTGACCACGGCGATCAGGATCCCCTTGTTGATGCTGTAAACCACCCGATTGAACGGTTCAATGGGATCGGGAACCGATGCCGGCAGCACCACGCCCTCGCCCCGGGCGCCGCTCCAGTTGGGCGTGGCAGCCGACTCGGTGGGAGGGGACGAAGGAGTTTGGGCCAGGGAACTAGCCACCAGGCTCCATCCCAGTGCGAGGGTCAGGGCGATGTTCATTTTGCGTCGAGGCTTTTGGCGGCACCACCACTCAAGGGTTCTCCGACCGATCCGTGATGACGCCACTCTGGGACAAGGTCGGCGCGATGGTCATGTCATTGATCACGTTTTTCACGCCGATGATGTCAGTCGCTAGTTTGGCCACGAGCGTCTTTTCGGCCAGGTTTCGGGCCACGCCACTGACCGTGACGACGCCCTCGGTGGTGTTGACCGTGGTGTGGATGAAACTGGTCGAACGATGTGAGAGCAGGGCGAGCTTGACCTGGGCGGTGATGGAGGCGTCGTCGATCTTCTCGGACTCGCTCTCACTTGCCTTGAGGGACACCTCGTCCACGGTCATCGCGTTCGTGACCCGCAGTACCCCTTTGACGTCCTCCGCATATTCGGTGGCCAATTCCTTCTGTGCCATGCTCGTGGCGGCGCCGCGCAAGGTGATGACGCCATCCCGAATGTCCACCTCCGTCTTGCTGCCGCTCACGTTGCGATGCAGCGCCAACACGCTCCGCACCTTGGCCCGGATCCAGGTATCCGATTCCTCCGTTCCCTCCAGTTTGACCACCAGGCGATTGTCCACCTTTTGGACGCCCGGCAGGCCGGCCACGGTTTCCTGGGCCAGGTACTTGTGGCTGGTTTCGTTGACTTGTCCGGTCAACGTGACGAATCCGTTCTTGGACTCGACCTTGATGGCATCCTCCTGAAGGTACATCTTGCAGGCGTAGGATTTGCTGAAGGCTGCCTCAATGCGCTCGTCCGTTTCGGAGGCGCGCAAGGGCAGGATCGAGACTAAGACAACGCCGGCAGCGACCAGCGCGAAAGTGTGGTTTATAGGGCTTGTTGACATAATGGTCCGTTCTAGAGGTCAGCTATCGAATTTCGATCAGCGCACCGCGACGGCTTTCACAGGAATCGTAGGTGCCACGTCCTTGCCCTGCTCATTAATCACTTCGGTTACGCCGGCTAGTGCCCACATCCCGTTGACGATTCTCTTCCGTTCCGACCGATCGATCGAAGTTCCGCCCATCGACACCGCCCCGTTGTGAACCGACGCCCACAAAGGGTAGTTGATCCCCTTATCGGCCATGAACATGAGGTAAATCTTATGGGAGATAGCCCAGTCCGCCGCCTGGCCGGGCGTCAGCATGGGTTCGGCGATCGGAGCTCGCTGCTCAGTATAAACGGGCGCCGCTTGCAGGTCTCCATAAGCGGGTGAGTCTTTCGGGGCGGAGGCGCAGCCCACCGCCAGTGTGAGCGGTAGCGCGAGCCAAATGAGCGTTGGGTGCTTTAGCAGCTTATGCCACTGACCCGCGGGGGACGTGGCGGCCTTGGCAGTTCGGGGAGAGCTATCACTGTTTAGAGTGGTGTTGGACATAAATATATCTTTGGTATTCGTGGTGGATGCTTAACGTGTTGTTAACTCCTATTTGACAGCGATTGAGTCCTTTTTCATCGGGAGCCCCTTCCTGTCTCTGGCATACCCTAGCGTGGATCGTGCCAGAAGCGGCCCTGCCTTGCCGGGGCGCCCCATTCCGACCGAGGTCTCGGTTGCCGGAAGCCACCTAACCTCCTTGCCCGCAACGAACGCCGTCAGTGAGTTCTCCGGGGATGAGGCCCAACCTGATTTCACACGACGTCCTGGCGATCTACTCCGGTGCTCCTGGCCGTCCAACAAAATGCCTGTTATGCCCGATCGTCGCGTGCAGGATGCATGGTGGGAAGGATAACCGAGCGAAACCGGAACCGGGTCGAAGCCGGCAGCGAAACGGAACGTTTTTCGAGACTGGAATGAACCGCCAGCGTCGCAGCGCGGATGCCTTCGGCCGCGCGGTCCACTCATCCTAACCCGCGGATGAGGGCATCCGCGCTCCGCCACGTAACATCGCCGTCCCGGTGGGCCGGCCTTGGCCACCTAAGCGATAGCCGGAAGTCTAGCGCGAGGAGTAGGGGCTAAAGCGTCTTGCTGTCCGCCGAGAATTGTCTGGCAAAGGCGAGGAGATGGTCGGCGATTTCCTGGTTGGCCTGATCTTTGGAGAGTTCGCCTCGACCAAAGCGCTCGAAGTGCCTGGCGATCAGCGAGACCGAGCGAATGGAATTTGAAGCCGCGGCGGATACGGCGTTGTTCAGACTGATGCACCAGGGCGTAAGCGTCAGCGCCTCCAGCAAATCCGCAGCGGCCAGGTAAGCATCGACCTTCGCCTTATCCTGCCCCTCCGCTTCGAAGATCTTCGCGCCGTAGGGTTGTCCCCCGAATTGCGCATGAAAGGTGTCGAGCCGGTGCCTGAGGTGGGCCTCCTCGGCGGTCGGAGAGCCTATGAACGCGCGTTCGAGACGCCGGAACGAGTGGAAGGCCTCGCAGTACTCCCGGTTTTGCAGCATGTGCTCGAAGGTGGGCATGCCGAAGAGCCCTTGCTCCATCATGAAGGACATCAGGTGGTCGTGGTCGACCTCGGTGCCGAGAATAAACAGGGCGGTGGACAGGAAAGACCGGCTATGCTCCTTGCTCCCGGTCAGGTCGCTGACCAGGGAAGCGTTGGCTTGGGCCGCGCTGGATTTCAGCATAAAACCCAGCAGGTGCTCGAAGATGGCTCGGAAAAGCCGGCAGGTTAATGGCGCATTACCCGAAAGCAGGGGTTTCAAGCCGTCGAGCGGGGCTTCGCGGTCCGCGCCAGGCTGTGCCAGTGCCGCCAGCGGCTCACGGTCCGGGTACGCCGAGCCCTGGGGAAGAGCGCCCATCGTACCTCCCGGCTGGGGACCGGACCCGTTTTGCCCGGCCGGCGCATTTTCGGGGTTCACTGACACAAGCAAGCCGCTCAGCAGCACCCGCGAGTGGTCGAAAACGCGACCGACGTGATCGCTAACGGAAGGTTCACCCCAGATCATGACGAACCTCTGAACGCCGATCATCGACGCGATGGCCTGCGGCTCTTTGAGGATGGACTCCTCCACGCCGATAAGTCTGCTCAGTTCGCACAGACCTTCTTTGAGGGATCTTTGGTTGGAGGACTGGGGAAGCCTGCGCTTCAACTCCGATGCGTTTTCAAGGAACTTCAGGTACTGGTGCAGGGTCTTAAGCGTCACGTTGGACATAGCACGTTCTTCAGTAGCAAATCGCAGGCCAACCTGAAACCTGTCGATTTAACCCATTCAAACCAAGCTGATTAGGCGGCCAGACCCTCCCGGTGGCGGGTGGTCGGGAGTTGGTCGGGGCTTTGCACCTTGCACGGCGCCCGCCGCCGAACCACGCACTTTGCCCGGCAACTCGTCGGCCCGTGTTGGGCCCCTTGCGACGGGGTGGGGGATTTCCCCTATAGACAGTGTGCCAGAAAAGATTGATGTTAAAACCAGGCGTTTGGGCGGGGGATGAGGGACCCAGAGGCCGGTTGGCCGCTCCGCTGGCGGCGGATCAGTTCGGACAAAACATGGAACGTGAATCAAGCACGCTGTCAGGACGATATCTGACCGCGCTGCGAAAATACTTAGACCGCGGCGGGCTCGCGAGCTTGCAGGCGGCGCCCCGGTTGGGTGGCCAGGCCATCCGCCTCGGATTGGAGATCTTGGATCTGGCCAGGGTTCACGAGCAAGCCATGGCCAGGCTTGGTTCCTCCAGCGCCCCGCCGGAGATGGAGAAACGGGCGAGACTGTTCTTTGCTGAGGCCGTCACCCCGATCGAGCGGAGTCACCCAGCCGCGCTCCAGGCCAGCGCCAACCTGGGGAAAATAAATAAGGCTCTGGATCGGCGCACGCTGGACTTGGCCGCATCCCACCGGGCGTTGAGACAGGGCATTGTCCGCCGCAAGGCGTCCGAGGAAGCCCTGGAAAAGAGCGGGGTCCACTCCCAAGAACTGCTCCATGAATCGCGTCGACTGCAAGCGCACCTGCGGCGTTTGACCCAGCGAATTCTGACCTCCCAGGAGGGAAGCCGGGCTCAGGTCAGTCGCGATCTCCAGGATGAAATCGCCCAAACACTTCTCGGAATCAATGTCCGCCTACTGACCTTGAAGAAACAAGGCGCGGTCAACGCCCAGAGCTTCAAGAAAGGCATTGCCAATACGCAGCGGCTGGTAGATAAGTCCGTAAAAACTGTCAAACGGTTCGCCCGTGATTTCAAGAGACCCCATGAAGCTTGAATTGGCCGGCTTAGCTCGGCACTACCTGGCGGCTCTGCGAGGGCACCTCGAACCGAGCCGTACGGCCAGTTTGCAACCGGCACACCGGTTGGGACACCGCGCCGTGACGCTCGGCCTGGAGACGCTCGACCTGGCCAAACTACACGAGCAGGCGTTGATGAAACTGGTTTTGGCACGCTACACTCCGCCCGTCCTTGAGTCGATGATCCGCCGGGCGGGGGAGTTTTTTGCCGAGGCCGTTGGCCCCATCGAGGAGACCCATCGCCTCGTTTATGAAACCAAGGCGGAAGTGGATCGGCTAAATCAGAGGTTGCGCGGCCGCAACGAGGAGCTCGCGGCCTCCAACCGGCAGTTAAAGGAGGAGGTCCGGCGCCGCAAATCGGTGGAGGAGTCCCTCAAGAGCAGTGAACTACACTACAGCCGATTACTGGATCAGTCGCGGCACATGCAGGAGGAGTTGCGTTTGCTCTCCCGCCAATTGCTCTTCGCGCAGGAAGAGGAACGCAAGAAGATCAGCCGGGAATTGCATGATGTCATCGCGCAGACGTTGACCGGCATCAATGTGCGGTTGGCCACGCTGAAAATGAAGGCCGCGCACAACACCAAGGGTCTCGACCGCAGCATCGCTCATACCCAGCGGCTGGTGGAGCAGTCTGTGGCAATCGTGCATCGCTTTGCCCGTGAGTTGCGCCCGGCGGTCTTGGACGACTTGGGGCTGGTCGCCGCCCTCCACACCTTCATGAAGCAGTTCACGACCGAGACGGGTATCCGCGTGAGTTTGTCGGCTTTCGCCGAGGTTGAGCAGTTGAGCGGTGACCAGCGGACGGCCCTCTATCGCGTGGCTCAGGAAGCGCTTACTAATGTCGCCCGTCACGCGGAAGCCAGCCTCGCCGAAGTGCAGATTCAGAAGCTCGATGGTAGCATCTGCATGAAGATCAGCGACAACGGCAAAGGCTTTCACCAGGAGCAACTACCCCATCCGGGAAAGCGCACACGGTTGGGATTGCTCGGCATGGGGGAGCGATTGGAGATGGTCGGCGGCACGTTCACCCTCACCTCCGCCCCCGGCAAAGGCACTACTGTGCTTGCCCGGCTTCCGTTCAAGAACGGGATACCGACCCGCGGGGGGGGGCGGAAAAGCCGAACGGCTCGGCCCCACCAGGCCCAGACTTTAGTTAATCAAACCCATGAACCACATTAGCGTCCTGCTGGCGGAAGACCACCAGATCGTCCGAGAGGGCTTTCGGTCACTATTGGAACACGAAACCGACATCAAAGTGGTGGGCGAGGCGGAAACTGGCCGACAGGCCGTGCAACTAACCCGAACCCTCCGTCCCGCCGTGGTAGTGATGGATATCGCGATGCCGCTGCTCAACGGGCTGGAAGCGACCCGGCAGATTCACAAGGAGTGTCCCGAGACCAAGGTGCTTATCCTCTCGGCGCACAGTGATGAGGCTTATATCGATCAGGCGGTGGCGTTAGGTGCGGCGGGTTTCTTGCTCAAGCAAACCTCCTCCCACATCCTGGCTTCGGCGATTCGCGCGGTCCAGAAAGGAAACACCTTCTTCAGCCGCGCCGCTTCCAAAGGTCCCCAGCACCCTGATCGGAAAGCGGCGCTCGGTGGTGCCGGCGCCTCGAAGAAGAGCGCCAACCGGCTCAGCTCCCGGGAGACGGAGGTGCTCCAACTGATTGCCGAAGGCAAGCCCAATAAACAAGTCGCCGCGGAATTGGGCGTGAGCTTCAAGACGGTGGACAAACATCGTCAGCATCTCATGGCGAAGCTCAACATCCACGATATCGCGGGCCTCACCCGCTACGCCATCCGCGTCGGCATTATCGAGAGCAGTGTGCAAGTGACGATAGTTTAGGGCTAACAGGGGGGGGAAACCCCCCGAGGGGAACCCCTTTCTAGGCGGGCAGGGTTCCTCCACTTATCATCACCGCATGATAATCGGCCTAAGCCCTCAAGATGGAGATTTCGTTCCCGCACCGACGCCCGGCGCAGACAACCAGTGCCCTAGCTTCTTCGCCGCCGATGACGAGGTGGGCGCGGGCGAGGCCAGCGGCGAAGTGCCGACCCGCCCACAACCCAAGTTATTGGTCGAAAACACCTCGCCGAGCGACAACCAGAAACTGGCTTGAGAGCGAGCTTCCGGACCCCAAGACCATCCCAGCCGAAGGGACAGTTCTTCGGCCGGGATGATCACTCCCACCCTTAGCGAGTTACACGATAAGGCAACCGACGGTTTCCCACCAGGGAGGGGTTCGCCGTAGGGTGTTTCCCCCATAACGGCTTTTATGCGATGGGGCGACGTTCTGACACCTCGGGTCGCTTGCCCACCGGGGGGGAGAGCGCGTGCCAGGCAGTCCAAGCTACCCGCGCGCCGTTCAGAAGCCTATGGGCCCAGGAGGACTTCGACGCCGTGGGCGCGGACGCGCCCCGGCGCCAGGCCTTAACGCCGGCCATGAGCAAGGCAACCGTCGAGACCCACCCCAGGATGGTCCTGGCGTGGTGCGCGAGGTCGCGCACTCCATGCGCCATCGTGTCCCATTCCTGACGCAACTGGACGCGGTTGAGGTTGCTTTCCGCGACCAGCAGTTGTTTTCGCGCTTCGAGGTGACTCAGGTGAGTTCTTTTTCCAAACATGCTCGGTCCTTTCGGAGTTGGTCGATAGTGGCGGGCAGGTTCTCCCAGTCGCGCAGCAGGCGCGCGAACCGGCGGTAAAGACCCACGGCCGTAGCCGCATAGAGGCCGGTCAGCAGCAGCAGCGCGCCGACGCGCCACCACTCTGGCAGCGAGGCGACGACGGCCAAGGTGAGACCCACTCCGGCGAGCAGGCCAAAGGCCGCCACGCCCAGGGCCAGCAGGATGGCGCGCAGGAGGCGTTCCCGCTCCTGCTGCACTTCCACCATCAGCAGTTCGAAGCGGTTCTCACCGATGGTCAATAACCGCCGAGCAAACCGCTTCGAGCTCTCGGCGATTTGCCCGGCATGGCTGGAGGGGGAGTCCATCGCGTGCTCAATCGTTTCGGTGGCAGCAACGGCGCGTGACCAGATAACTTAAGAGCGCCCCGATCCCAAAGGCGATGCCGATGGCCTGGTAAGGGTGCTCGTGAACCGCTTCGTCGGCGGCTTTGGCACCCTCGACGGCCTTCTCGCGAACTCGCCCGCACATTTCCTTGCCCTGTTCCAGAGCCGCTGCCAGGCGCTTGCGGGCCTCGCTCACTTTGTCTCCCGCCACATCGGCGGTCGCGGTCAGGAGGGCGCGCGCGTCTTCGGCGAGCGACCCGATGTCATTGCTGCTTGCTTGTGTTTGTTTGTCCATAATGATGTTCCTTTGTTGTTGGCGGGCCAAACGCCAGGCCTTCGCGCTGCCCCGCCAACAGTTCGGGCAGCGAAGGTCATTGGTCGTTCACTGGCTTTCTCGGTCCTGACACAGCTAATAGCGGGCCAACTACGGCCCACACGCCCCCTTTCATCGAATTCAGGCCAATCAGGCGGTTTTAAGCCCCATTCGCCCTGTGCCAGGCGAGGCCGAGAGCATTGCAAACTGCACAACCCACCCCGGCCGACCATGCACTTTGCAGAAGCGGCGATGGCCTGGCATCCGCAGGCCGCGGTTCGGTTGCCTGGACTTGCTGGGGCTTCTGAAAGCTGCGGTGGTCAAGGATAGCCGGTGCTGGCAAGGGCTGGCATAGCGTTTCAGGAGCGGTCGCTACTGCCGTTTCCGCTTGTCGGACCAGCCACGCTGCGCCCGTGGCACGGAACCGGCTCTAGGCATGGCACCGGCAACACTGAGTGGCACGCGGAGGACCCTCGGATGGCTGGATTCAGCAATTAACATCACTAACGGAAAGAACAGGCACATACGATGAGCAATATCACTTCAAACAATGCGGTTGTGGCGATTTACAAATCCCACCCCGAGGCCGAGGATGCCGTCAAAGAGTTGCAGCAGTCCGGCTTCGACATGGCGAAACTGTCCATCGTGGGACGCGACTATCACACCGACGAACACGTGGTCGGCTACTATACCGCGGGGGATCGCATGAAGTATTGGGGCACGCAAGGCGCTTTTTGGGGTGGGGTGTGGGCGCTCCTGTTCGGTTCGGCTTTCTTTTGGATTCCGGGTCTTGGCCCGTTGCTGGTGGCTGGACCACTGGTGACTTTGGTGGTTGGCGCGCTGGAAAGCGCGGCCGTGGTTGGCGGTTTGAGCGCCATCGGCGCCGGGCTCTACAGCGTCGGCATCCCCAGGGATAGCATTCTGCGCTACGAAACCGCGATCAAGACCGGGAAGTTCGTATTAATCGCCCACGGAACCGCCGAGGAGACCTCCCGGGCTCGCGATATCATTGGTCGCACCAACCCGGAAGCCGCGGACCACCATCTGGCTGCCTGCGCCAAACCGCGCGAGTGCGCGGTCATGGCTTAGTTCTTACCCCGTTCCATCACCCATAAAATAAAACAACAATATTATGAAACAGACACCGTTACTCCTCGCTCTCGTCGCCCTCTCCGCTATCGCGGTCGGCTGCGACCGGTCCGAACGGGCCGCAACCGAAAGTCGTGAAGCCACGACGAAGCAACTCGACAAAGTCCGAACTGAAACCAAAGAAGCGGCGCAGGACATGAAAGATTACACTTACGCCCAGAAGTCGGAGTTCGTCGACCGAATGAACTCCCAGATGGCCGCGCTCACGCGGGATCTCGATGAACTCGCCGCCCGGATCGAAAAGGCCAGCGACTCTGTCAAGGCCGAGGCCCAGCCCAAGCTCCAAGGTTTGCGCGAGGAAACCGCCCGGTTGAACAAGCAGCTCGACGAGGCGAAGAACTCGACGGAGTCGGCCTGGGAGAGTGTCAAAGGCGGCTTTAAGAAGGCCTATCAAACCTCGGCCGACGGAGTCCGGCAAGCCCGCCAGTGGGTCAGCGATAAAATCGCCCCGTGACGCCCATACAAACTACCCAGGGCTTCTACCATTTCGCCGGCAATCGCCGGTGAGTCAGGCAACCACAACATTAATAAACGAAAGAAAGATCATGATAAAAACATCTGTAATTGGGCGAGACACTTTAATGCTGGCCGCGGCCAGCGTCCTGCTGCTCGCCAGTTCGCCACTACGCGGCTCCGAGACGGACGACCGCATCGAGTCCTCAGCCAAGAAATCGTACGTCTTCAAAACCTACCTCAAGGGCGATGCGATCACGACCGAATCCAAGAATGGCGCCGTTACCTTGACCGGCACCGTGTCCCAATCGTCCCATATCGGTTTGGCCCGAGATACCGTCGAGGGCTTGCCCGGTGTCAAAAGTGTCGATAATCAACTCACCGTGAAAGGCGAAGTGCCGTCCGAACACTCGGACACCTGGCTGGGCATGAAGGTCAAAACCGCACTGATCTTCCACCGCAACGTGAGGGCCAGTAAGACTGACGTGAACGTCCGAGACGGTGTCGTCTCCTTGTCCGGTGAAGCCTCGAGCCTGGCGCAAAAGGAACTGACCACGGAATACGCCAAAGACGTCGAAGGTGTCAAAGGAGTCAACAACCAGATGACGGTGGCCCCCGTTGCCGCCAAACCGGAAGAGACCGTCGGCGAGAAGATTGACGACGCCTCCATCACCGCCCAGGTCAAGGCTGCCTTGCTCTCGCACCACTCCACCAGCGCCTTGAAGACCAAGGTGGAAACCACCGAAGGCGTCGTTACCGTCAGCGGCATTGCCAAGAACGATGCCGAAAAGAGCTTGGTCACCAAGCTCGTCAGCGACATCCCCGGTGTAACCAGCGTAATTAACAATATGACCGTCCCCGTCGAAGCGGCCTCCAATCACTAAATCGAAGACACGGGGCCCATAGCTGCCGGCCGGCGCGCCCGCGCCGGTCGGCACTATTTCGCCCGCCAACTGAAAGCAAACCTATGTTATACACAATCGCAGTCGTCCTGGTTCTCCTCTGGCTCCTCGGCGTCGTAACCAGTTACACGATGGGCGGAATCGTCCATCTCCTGCTGGTGGTGGCGCTGATCATGGTGCTGGTCAATTTCTTTACCGGGCGCAGACCCGCGTGAACCGGCACCCAAGCCGGCCTTCGCGCGCCGGCACCTCACCCACCTTCCTTCGCACACTATTATGAACAAAATCCTCTCTCTGGCTCTGGTCGCCGGCGGCCTCGTCCTCATTGTCATCGGCGTGAACGCCACCAACTCGTTCAGTTCCGACGTATCCAGGTTCTTTACCGGATCGCCGACGGATAAGGCCGTATGGATGCTCATTGGGGGCATCGTCGCCGCCGTGGCTGGGTTGGCGACGCTCTTGCTGAACCCGAAACGGACCTGAATCGAGAGGTTTGCTTGAACCTTCTCGGTTGGCATTCACGCTGCCCAAGGCACCAGCGCTTCATCGTCTGCACGGTCGCGGCGCTCTTGTTGTACAGGGAGGCTGGTTTCTTCATTCTACCTCCGGTCCTGCGGACGGTAGCCGTGAAGCGGTTGTCGAAACTCCTCAACCGGCCGGTCACGATTCACGAGCTTGGGTTAAACCCGTTCTGGTTCTCCGCCACCATCCGGGGGTTGTTGGTGACGGACAGGGTCAGGGCTTGGAACCGGTCGCCGGGGCCAACGACAGCCGGATCTCTGCCTGCCGGCAATGAACCGCCCGTCCCGCCTCACTTTCCCCGGTACTTTGACGGGTTGCGTATCCGGTCGAGACGCTCAACTTCAAATTCGGCCTTTGCGGTCAGCCGCCGCCGGTCCTGAAATGCGGCCGCCGCCGCCTGCGGCATCAGCAGGACTTGTCGGCCCAGGTTCACCACGGTCAGCCAGATGAGTTTGATGAGATTCATAATAGCCAGGTCCAATCGACACCTTTCATGTGCCGATCGGTAGCGGGAACCGTGCCACCGGGTCCTCCGCCCGCGGTACTTTGCCGTGGAACGGCTTAAGCCGGTCGAGGGCGGTCGCCGCCGTTCGGGAGCGAGGAATGCCGTGCAAAGTGCCTGAGCGCGGAAGGACAACCGGGCGATTTGCCTGACCGCTCCGGGATCCGGCCCCCAAGGACGGTGTGCGCTGGCCGTGGAAGTGACTAGACCGCAGACGCTTGGACGGGCGCTCATGGAGGTGGCACCCGACCTGCTTAACAATCCTCATGGTGTTATGTCTCAGACGCGCGGTCGTTTTGCGCCTCGTCACTACGTGCGTGGCCTCCGTCGGGACCGGTTGCAACCCGGCTAACGGATTTGGCCAGGGCTTGCAGATCGGCGGGGAGGGCATTGAAAAACGAACCAAGTGAATCCGGCGCGCGATCCAAACACCGCGCTGGATCGATTCTCTTGAGCGCCCGGTTGGGGTTCGATTAGAGCAGGAAAGGCGGGAATTGCATGATGGCGAACGTCGCGTCCGGGTGGAGCCTGGGGCTGGAAGCCCTGATCAGCCGTGTGGCGGAGTACGCGCAGGCGCGCACCGAAACGAACGAGGCGCCGCTTCGTGGCGAGGTGTTCATTCGCATCAACCGACCCCCGGGCGACCTAAACGGCGGCGACCGGCTTTCCCTTGACGGTGAGGTGATGATTGGGAATAGGATTCCTTTGGTGGACGACCGACGCGAGCATTTTGTGGAACTGCAATTATGAGCACAACCAATCCCGATCCAAAGGACACCGGCAGCAAGTCGCCGGCGATTCTCTCCGCCAAGACCAACGACCGAGTCACCCTCGCCGCCATCGCGCGCCGGGCGATGATCGAGCGCAACCTCGAGCCCGACTTCCCACCAGCGGCTTTGCTCGAGCTGGCCGCCATTACCGCGCCGGCCCCTCCGACCGCTGGGCTGCGCGACTTGCGCGATTGGCTCTGGGCCTCCATCGATAACGATGACTCCCGCGACCTCGACCAACTCACCGTCGCCGAACCGCTCGCCGGCGGGCGCGTCCGCATCCTCGTCGCGGTCGCGGACGTCGACGCGCTGGTGCGCCAGGACCTGGCGCTCGATCGCCATGCGGCGCGCAACACCACCTCCGTCTATACCCCCGCCGCCATCTTCCCGATGCTCCCCGAGGTGTTGTCCACCAACCTCACCTCGTTGAACGAGGACCAGGACCGAATCGCCATCGTCGCTGACATGGTGTTCGATGCGGACGGTTTGCTTGCCGCCTCCGATCTCTATCGCGCCCGCGTCCGCAACCACGCCAAGCTCGCCTACCGGAGTGTGGCCGCCTGGCTCGATCACCAGGGACCCGCCCCCGCGCGCCTCGCGATGGTCCCAGGGCTTGCCGAGAATCTCCGCCTCCAGGACGGCGTCGCCCGGCGGCTCGTGGACCTGCGCCACCGCCACGGCGCGCTCAGTCTCGAAACCATCGAGCCCCGGCCGGTTTTCTCCGGTGACGCCCTTTCCACCCTGGAGTCGGATCGCGCCAACCGCGCCACGCAGTTGATCGAGGACTTTATGATCGCGGCCAATGGGGTGACGGCCACCTACCTCGCCACCAAGAGATTCCCCTCCTTGCGCCGGGTGCTGAAGTCCCCGGAACGATGGGACCGTATCGCGGAGCTTGCCTCCGGGTTGGGAGACCGGTTGCCCAAAGAGCCCGATGCCGTTGCCCTCGAGGGCTTCCTCGACCGGCGGCGTCAGGCCGACCCGGCGAAGTTTTGCGATCTCTCCCTGTCGGTGGTAAAGCTTATCGGGAGGGGGGAATATGCCCTGGATCTGCCAGGGGGCGAAGCGCCCGGGCACTTCGGGCTCGCGGTCAAAGACTACACCCACTCTACCGCGCCCAACCGGCGCTTCCCGGATCTCCTCACCCAACGGCTATTGAAGGCCGCGATGGCCGGGGCGCCGCTGCCCTATCCCCTTCCGTTGCTCGATGAGCTCGCGAAGCATTGCACCGAGCGTGAGGATGCCGCCACTAAAGTCGAGCGCCAGGTCCGCAAGTCCGCAGCCGCCCTCCTCCTCTCTGCCCGGATGGGCGAGACCTTCGATGCGATCGTTACCGGCGCTTCCCCGAAGGGAACCTGGGTCCGGCTCCTCCAGCCCTTGGCGGAAGGAAGATTGGACCGCGGCTCCCAGGGTCTCGACGTGGGCGACCGCGTCCGGGTCAAGCTCGTGAGCACGGATATCCAACGCGGGTTCATCGATTTCGCGCGCGTCTGATTCCAGCCGGATCCACAACCGCTCTGGCTCCTCTTGAACCCGGAGGAGGCCAAGGGAATGGGATTTGCGCCACGATGGTCGTGCCTTTGCCCGGCGCGGATCGGATGGCGAAAGTCCCGCCGACCATCTTCAATCGTTCGGCCATGCCGAGCAGTCCCAATCGGCCGTTTGCTTTGCCCTGCACCGCGGGTTTTGGCTCAAAGCCCAGGCCGTCATCTGCTATGGACATGCAAACGCTCCCGGGCCGTTGCTGGATCTTGACCTCCACTCGACCGGCCCGCGCATGGCGGGCGATGTTGGTGAGCGCCTCCTGGGCCACGCGATAGAGCACGGTGCGTTTGTCGCCGTCCGCTTCCTCAACCCCGGCAAACGCTGACAGATTGACCCGGATTCCGGTCTGCCCGGCAAAACCCTTGATGAACGTCCGCAGGGCGGGAATCAGCCCCAGGTCGTCCAACACCGTCGGGCGCAATTCGCGGGCAAACCGGTGGATGGTTTCCGCTGCGTGCTCCACTAACTCCTGCGCACGGGCCAGGTCCTGTTCCCAGCCCGCAGTCTTGGTGGGTTCGGATTTCTTCAAAACCGCCAGACGCACATTGATTCCGGTCAAAGTCTGGCCGATGACGTCATGCAATTCGCGGCTGATCCGCATGCGTTCTTCCTCGAGTGCTGCCAGCAACCGGCGGGAAAGCAGCCGCAATTGGTCCTGCATCTCCCGCGCCTGCTCGGACAACTTAGCATAGTGCTGCTCGCTTTTTTTGAGAGCTGCCTCCACCGCCTTCCGCCGGACAATCTCCCGCTTTAACTCCCGGTTCGCTCCCGCCAGCACCTCCAGGTGTTGCTGCGCCTCCTCACCCTGCTTGCGGGCTGTAATGTCCCCAAACGTCACCCGGCACCATTTCCGGGGGCCCTGAGACGAGACTGCGGACGCGGCCCGGAAGCTGGCCCAAAAAGTCCCGGCACCTTCCTTCAGCAGCAGCACCTCGCAGGTCTGACCCGTGGGCTCGGCGAGGACTTGTTTCAGAAACCCCAGAAAACTCGACCGGCTCTCCGGAGAAATGAAAGACGTCAATCGCTGCTGGATCAGCCGGGCACGTTCCAACCCGAGCAGCGTGGCGCCCGTTAGGTTCGCCTCCAGGATCACGCCCGTTTCATCAATGGAGAAGTAGCCCACGGGCGCGAGATCATAGAGGGCGGTGTAGTTCTCCAATGCCGACTCAAGCTCATCTCTGACTTTCCGCAGTTCGGCGTTCTGCACCTCTAACTCAATATGGTGGACGTCGAGTTCGTGGCGCAGCCGATCCGCGCTGGCGCGGGAGTGAGCCCCGCGGAAAGCCTTGCCTGGACTCGGCGTGGCCCGCCTTGCCGTTGCCTGGCGCAGCGAACTAGGACCTTTGCTCTGTTCGCGTTTGGGTTTCATCGCTTAACGACCCTACCTTTGTGCGCATCGCTCGAAAAGGGAAAAACCAAATAGTTTCCTGGCCAGTGGCGGTCTGGCCGGATAAACGCCGGTGCGATGTGCCTCTCCACCGGGAATCTGGTGGAACTGGGGCGGCACGGTTAAGGATGGTTGGGGGTGACCGAGTCCGCCCAGTCTCCCGTGCAGCACGCAAGGGTCAAGCGTCGGTGGCGGGTGATTTGCACGGCCGATAAAGGGCGTGGCCGGGGTGGACAACCCATAATCCGTTGACTATCAACCCGCTGGAACAAGTCGGATCAATTGGCACGTGCTTAGCTTAACCTAACCGACGATCTCGCCCGAGCGGTCCTCGGGGGAATTCGCAAGACCAGAAAAAATATGAAATCTGTCCTTTGTCTGATTGGCGTTGCCATTTTGTTCGCGACCGCCGGCTGCATGGGTCCCGAGCATAGGGGCGAACGGGCACATCGAGACCACCCGGAGTTTCGAAGCCACCCCGAACCGCTGGTCGATGTCCGCATCCATGCGGATTAGCGGCAAACCGGCTGGCGGCGGAGCCATCGCGGCGGAGGATGCGACTCTTTCTGAACTCGGTGGAACCAGGAATGGTAGCTGTTCAGGTTGCTCATAGGAGCGCGGATGCCCTCATCCGCGCTCCTGCGGACGGAGTATGTGAAAACGACCTGAACAGTCACCGGAAATAATGTCTGCATCGGCGCTTGGCGGTGCGCTAACCTATATGGCCAGCAAGGCCAAACATCGATGGTGGCGGAGACTCTGGATCTGCGGCGGCCTTTCCCTGGGCGCCGTTGCGGTCGTCCTCTTTGTGTCCAGTCGAGCAGTCCTTAACGGGTACGCCAAAGGGAAGGTCGAGCGGGCCTTTGCCCTTGCTCATCCGGGGTGTGCTTTGCGCATCGGTGTTCTCGAATACGCCGTCGGAGCCAACCGCCTTGTGGCTGATTCCGTCACTCTCGAAACCACCAACGCCAGCTTCCGATCCGGCCGGATTTCGCTGACGGGCGTTCGCTGGCAGCGACTCCTTTGGGGAACTGCTCCATGGGCGGTTGTTCTCGACCAGACCGATCTCGACGCGGCGAGTCTCGATTGGCGGTTTCCCCGGTCGCACTATGCGATCCGTTGCGCACGGCTGCGAGCATCGGTCCCCAACTCGAAACTGCTGGCCGAACACGCCGAGGTGCGAAGCTTGATCCCAGATGATGCGCTCTTCGCTGCCAGTGACTTTCGAACGACTCGGTTTCATTTGATCTTGCCCGAGTTCCGCGTGGTGGGCCTGGCGTATGCCGATCTGTTGGCAGGCAAGTCGTACCGCGCCTCCTCCGTCCTACTTTCTCGACCCTCGCTCGATGTGCTGGTCAATCGCGATAAACCGATGAAGCCGTTCTTAAAGAGCCCGCTGATGTTGGTGGACGCGCTGGCGGCCATCCCGCAGCCGCTCCAGGTCAACCGCCTCACCATCGCCAACGGCGAGCTAAGCTACAGCGAGCAGGTGGTCGCTGGCGCTCCTCCCGGGAGCTTGACATTCACGGCGGTGGATATGTCTGCCGAGGGTCTCGGCAACCACGGCGGACCGCCGGCCAACATCCAAATCCAGGCGCAGGGGAACCTCATGACCACCGCACGGCTCAAGGTGGTGATGACGATCCCGGTCGCAGCCTCCGATCTCTCCCTCCATTACTCCGGTTCGCTCAACGCGATGGACCTCACCCGCCTGGGCGCCTTCCTGGAAATTGCGGACCACCTCCGGATCAAGTCCGGCAGCGCGCAGGAGGCCACGTTCGATATCGATGTGTCCGCCGGCCGGGCTCGCGGCCAGGTTCACGCGCTCTACCACGATTTGAAAATCGCCTTCCTCGACCCCCAAACCGCCAGCGAGAAGGGCGTCGTCAATCGCGTCAGCTCGTTCCTCGTAAACACCCTGAAGATTCGGGACTCCAACCTCCCGGATCCACCGGGTTCCATCAAGGTCGGCGAGGTGAACTATACGAGAAAACCCGCCGACGAATTTCTGCAATTCACCTGGTTCGCCCTGCGAAGCGGAGTGCTGGACGTTATAAGTCACTGACCGGCGGTCGGCTATTGCCGGCTGTATTAACTTGCAGGCGCGTTTGATCCCAGGATATGCACTGGGTTACCCGCTAATGATTCGTTGCGTCAAGTCATCGCTGGTTCCATCGTGCATCATTTTAGTCCCACTGCGAGATCTCTTCCTTGCGCCGGTTGCCTTGGCCGCATTCGGCATGCTACACTCCTTCATGCAGGAAACACTCAATCAGCAATTTCTGAATCCAGCCCCATGACCACCGTCCTTCTGCTGTTTTGTTCAAACGTCTTTATGACCTTCGCCTGGTACGGCCACTTGAAATATGGTCACGCCTGGCCGCTCTGGAAAGCGATCCTGGTCTCGTGGGCAATCGCGCTCCTCGAATACTGCCTGGCGGTGCCGGCCAATCGTCTCGGCTATGGCCATTTCTCGGGCTTCCAGCTCAAGATCATCCAAGAAGTCATTACCATTACCGTCTTCATCGGCTTTGCGATCCTGTTTCTGAAGGAGAAACTCGCGTGGAATTACGTCGTGGCCTTCGCGTTCCTCGCCGTGGCCGCCTTCTTCGCCTTCGCCTTCAAAGCCCCTGGACCCATCGCCTGAACGCCCCGGTCGTCGGGCAAGATGCACGACCTACGCTGATCGCTCGTGCGAATCGCGATGGCCTTCTCTCCTTCGGGGCTTCCCCGAGACCAGCCCAATCCGGTTAAGTATCCTGGATTGAGCAGGTTACAGCTCCAAGCCCTGGCTCGGCCTTGGATTTGTTAGAGCAACAGGCCGAATGTTGAAAAACTAGCACCATGCCGACCAAGTGTTTGCTTTGAACTCCTATTTGGCTGTGCCTTTTCACTGCCATGGCGGGCTCGGTGCCGGCCCAAGCGCCGGTCCCGCCCCCCAGGCCAGCCACGGCTATCTCCAGGCGGTCGCGCAACGCCACCAGGACACGGTCGCCTTGTTCGTGGCGTTGGACGATGGTTGATGGAATGGGCAACCCTCACGGGGAAATGTCAAACGCCATGAAGTACAGCGGCATCCTTCGCGGCGGATTCAAGCTTCTGGTCAATGACAAGCCCAAGTTCTCCGTATTCCTGATCGGCATCACCTTCGCCGTCTTCCTCATGATGCAGATGACCGCGATGTTCGCCGGCATCCTCAACCGCGCCTTTTCGACGGTTACCAATATCGGCGCCTCGATATGGATCATGGACCCGGCCCGACTTCCCCCCGGCCGTCCTCGCCAGCGCCAGGACGGTTGGGGCCGCCAAAGGCTTGGGCTCGAAGGCCGCGGATTGGCGTGAGTTGGTTTGGGCGTTGCCAACGCCGTCCGTAAGCAGAACGACCGCCCAAATCAGCAAGGTGTTTCTCCTGACTGGGGTTGGGTGCTGCCGGGGGTATGGGCTCGCCTGCGAGTTTTGCCTGTATTACATAATTTGCGTTTCCGTTCCATCGTGGAAGTCTGACATCGATTCCGAACCCCTTCTTGTAGGGCTCAACGATACCTACGCCGAACTCTTAGCTTAACCCGTGCCATTGGGCACATGGACGGAGAGGTTTGGCGGGTTGGAAAATGATCCCGCGAGCGCCGGGCAATGGGAAGGACCCACGCGGCCGAGGTCGGGAAGAAACCATCGATGTTCCGAGGCAGGAGCCTGGTGACCTGGGGTGAATCCCCGATAACCGCGGCACCGGTTTCGGGCCTATATTGCAGGGCAGTAGGCGATGAATATATTGCTGTTATACCCGCGGTTTCCAGACACGTTCTGGAGCTTTAAGCATGCGTTGAAGTTCATCCACAAGCGGGCGTCGCTGCCGCCGCTGGGCTTGCTGACGGTGGCGGCGATGTTGCCCAAACCTTGGGTGAAGCGCCTGGTGGATGTGAATGTGCGCCCGCTCCGCGACCGCGACCTGGCTTGGTCCGATGTCGTGTTCGTGAGCGCGATGATGGCCCAGCGGGATTCGGCCCGAACACTCATCAGCCGCTGCCGGGCCGCGGGCAAACGGATCGTGGCAGGGGGACCGCTGTTCTCGCTCGAACACGAGCAGTTTCCCGACGTGGACCATTTCGTATTGAACGAGGCCGAGGAGACGCTGCCAGAGCTCCTGCGTGACTGGGAAACCGGCACGGCTCGACGGGTCTATGCGTCTCGGAACTTCCCTGACCTGAGCCAGACCCCCGTGCCGTTGTGGGAGTTGGCTGACATGGGGCGCTACGCCAGTATGAGCCTCCAGTTTTCGCGCGGCTGCCCCTTCGACTGCGAGTTCTGCAACATCACGTCCCTGTTTGGACACCGGCCCCGCACCAAGACCACCGTCCAGGTGATCGCGGAGTTGGACAGCCTCGTCGGGCACGGCTGGCGCGGGGGCGTCTTCTTCGTGGACGACAATTTCATCGGGAACAAGCGCAGGCTGAAGGAGGACCTGCTGCCGGCCCTGATCCACTGGCAGAAAGGCAACCGCGGCATCCCGTTCTTCACCGAAGCGTCGATCAATCTCGCCGATGATGACGACTTGATGCGCCTGATGGTTGAGGCGGGCTTCAACCAGGTGTTCATCGGGATCGAAACCCCCGAGGAGGCAAATCTGACCGAGTGCAACAAGGGCCAGAACCGCGGCCGTGACCTCGTCGCCGACGTAAAACGCATTCAACGGGCGGGTTTGGAGGTACAGGGCGGATTCATCCTGGGCTTTGACCACGACACGCCCGGTAGTTTTCAGCGGCAGATCGAATTTATCCAGAAAAGTGGCATCGTTACAGCGATGGTCGGCCTCCTGCAAGCCATGCCCGGTACCAAGCTCTACCAACGCCTCCATCGCCAGGGACGGCTGCTCGGCCATACGACCGGAGATAACGTTGACGGGACGACCAACTTCATTCCCAAGATGAACCCGGAGACTCTTCGGCAGGGCTACGAGGGCCTACTGGAATACATCTACTCACCGGGGCCGTATTACCAGAGAATCCGGACATTCCTGCGCGAATACGGGCTGCCGAGCATCTCCAGTTCGGTGGATTGGCGATCGACGGTGGCCTTCTTCCATGCCAATCTTCGACTCGGGGTCCTCGGCCGCGAACGGTTCCATTACTGGAGCCTGCTGCTCTGGACCTTCCTCCGCCGCCCGTCGCAATTGTCCCTCGCCGTGACCCTCTCGATTTATGGCCACCATTTCCGCAAGGTCAGCCGGGCGTGCAGCCGTTGAGGCGCGCCATCCTACTGTCGCCGTTAGGCGCTTGCGTTTTGCATTCCCAGGCAGGGCGTTTTGCGTGCCGGCAGAGGATCAGGCTGAATCTCAGGAGGCTTGCGCCACTTGGCGGTTACCCTCTCTCCGCCGGATCCATATCTCGACACAAGTGATTTAGAGAGAGTCGCTTAGGCGAGTATTGGCAGCGGATGATTCACGCTGGTGGCTTGCTCTCAGCCTCCACGGAGGACAGTGGCACGGTTTACGCTAAGAAGACCTGAAACCTGATGGTGAACACCTTGCCATCGAAAACGAAAGACACGCTATGGACTTTTCAATGTTACCAGCGCTTCGAACTACCGCGATTTGCGGCGGTGAGAAGCCGGCAAGTCGGCCGATTGGCTGCATCAAAACCACACTGGGTATCGCGCTACTGACAGTCCTGGTCGGCTGTGTGGGTTACGTCGACGGAGGCTACAACGGCGTCGTCGTTGTCCCGGAGCCGGATGTGTTCTTTTTCGGCGGCGGTTATGAGCGAGGGCGTGACGTGCATTTCGATAGTCATCGTGGACATGAAAGCCGCGAGGTCGCGCACCCGGCCAGCCACGGCCCGGGGAAGAGACGGTGAATCACACCACTGGAACCGAGAAACCCTATCTGATGAGTTTATGAAACGTTCAAACCAATTATCGTCCGTCCCAGCCTTGGTGGCTGCCACCCTTTTGGCCGGCGCTTGGGTCATTTCACCGCGGGCTTCCCATGCGGCAGAGCCCGAGAGAACTGGACTCAAGCCGGCGGTGGTGGCACAACGGCTATTCGCATCGCCGGATGAGGCCATCAAAGCCTTGCAAGCCGCCACCGAAACCAAAGATCGGACGGCTTTGCGCGCCCTTTTCGGCCCTCAACTGGACGAGTTCCTAACGGGGGATGAAGTGCTGGACGGCAACAATGCGAAGCGGTTCGCCGCGGCGATGGCGCTGGGGTGTCAGCCGGTCAAGGTCGGGGAGAACACCGTCATCCTTGAGATTGGCACGAACAACTGGCCGTTGGCGGTTCCACTGGTGAAGGTCGACGGGCAGTGGCATTTCGACAGCGCGGCGGGCAAGGAAGAGGTCATCAGCCGGCATATCGGGAAGGATGAACTCAACGCCATCGGCGTTTGCCGCGCCTATGTGACCGCGCAACGTCAGTACGCCAGCATGAAAGCGGGCGGGGGAGCGGAATACGCTCGGAAATTCAAGAGCACTCCGGGAACCAGGGATGGTCTCTATTGGGCATCGGCGGCGAACGAACCCGCCAGCCCCTTTGGGCCTTTGGTGGCTGAGGCCCATGCCGAGGGTTATGTTGCGCGCAAAGGCGCGGGACCCCATCCTTTCCACGGTTACATTTTCAGAATCCTCACTCAGCAAGGCAAGGCCGCTCCTGGCGGCAAGATGAATTACCTCACCCATGGCAACCTTACGGCAGGCTTCGCGTTGGTCGCTTATCCGGAGTATTGGGACCGGTCGGGTATCATGACGTTTATCGTCAATCAGGACGGCAGAGTATTTCAGCAGAATTTGGGGGAGAGGACCGCCCGGATTGCCGCGGCGATGAAGGAATACAATCCGGACACCGGATGGACGCTGGTGCAGGATGCCGGCCGGGTGGACCAGATGGCCGACGATCAGTCCATGCGCAAGGAGTGATTCTCAACTTATGAAGATCAACCCTCTCAAACAAGGTGTATTGACTGAGAACTCTGCCGGCATTGGTAACGCGACCCGCAAAATGGTCCGGGCACGTGCGGTGGAACTGGCGGTCATCAACGGCCGCTCCGACCAGGCCGTTTCAAAATAAAGCTCGCTTCGAGCCCCTCGCCCGGAAGGCGAGAACGGAGACGATTGCCGGTCAGACAGAATCCAAATGAAAACCTTAATCGATTACATTATCGTCGCGGTGCCCTTTCACGCCGATGCCGCAACCCATGACGAACTCGCGCGCAGGGTCAATGAACAACTGAGCGCCGGGTACGAACTCTATGGTTCACCTTTCCTTAGCGAGGAAATGATGTACCAGGCCATGACGCGGCCGATCCTGCCCAACTGAACCCCGAACATGAACGCGCTACCGGTTATTGGTGCGGTGCAGAAGGAGCGGCACCGGAGCGGTCGCGTGGGTTGGTTGCGCGCCGCGGTGCTCGGGTCGGATGATGCGATCGTATCGACTGCGAGCCTTATGATTGGGGTCGCGGCAGCCTCGGCGTCGAAAGGCACCATCCTGGTCGCGGGCGTAGCGGGCCTGTTTGCGGGAGCCATGTCCATGGCCGTGGGTGAGTTTGTTTCGGTCAGCTCGCAACGCGACGCCGAGCAGGCCGACGTCGGCCGGGAGAAGGCTGAGTTGGTGGCCGAGCCGGAGGCTGAACTCGAAGAGTTGGCGATGATCTACGTGAAACGGGGTCTGGCGAAGGATCTCGCCATGAAAGTCGCCGAGCAACTCAGCGCCCATGATCGACTTGGTGCACATATGCGCGATGAGCTGGGGATCGACCAGACCTCGCTCGCGCGCCCGCTCCAAGCGGCTTGGATATCCGCTGCCAGCTTCGCGATCTTCGCCGTCCTTCCGATCGCGGGCCTGCTGGTCGCGCCCGCATCACTGCGCATCCCTGCTATTGCTACACTCTGTCTGGTAAGTCTCGCCGCACTCGGTGCCTTTGGAGGTTATCTGGGAGGCGCGCCCATGCTCCGCGCCGCACTGCGCGTCACCCTCGGGGGCGCTTTGGCGATGGCGGTGACTGCCTTGATTGGCCGAATTCTCGGGGGTTCGGTCGGGTGACGAGTGCCCAGGCCTGCGGCATTGTGAAAGTCGCCGCTAGCTGGCCCGAGGGGTGCTATCGTCACCTCTGAATAGCCTGTTCAGATTGCGGAGTGCATGATGGAACAACCCGCAGTGTGCAAGTTGCAAGGTTTTTCCCCTGAGTTCACCCACGTCAAGCCGGTCGTTAATCGGTCTAGGTGACAGGGAATGAGTGGGTTAGAGCAAAAGCCGTCCGGTTGGCCCCGGATAAGCTACAACTAACGTCATGATTCAAATAGAGCTTACCACCGAGGAGGCGCAACACCTCAAGGAAGAAGTCAAAACCCGCCTGACCGAACTGGACCACGAGATCGCCCACACGGATTCCCTGGATTTCAAGGATCTGCTCAAACGCCGCCGGGAGTCCGTTAGCAAATTCCTGGCGAAGTTGCCGGCCACCGCAGCCGTCCCCGCCTAATGAAGCCTGGACCGCCCAATCTGGCGCCGGCCGAACCCCAGCCCGCCGCCGCCGTTGCCGAGCCCGTCGTGACTCGACCGGACGCCCTCCGCGAGGAACTCGCCTCGCAGAACGAGTTGCATTTGAGACTGGCCGCCGACTTCGACAACTTCAAACGGCGCAGCCGCCAGGAAAGCGAGACCCGAGCGGCCGCACAAAAGGAGTCGTTCATCCTCGAGTTGTTGCCCGTGATCGACAATCTCGAACGCGCTTTGGCCTCCGGCGCAACTCCCGGATCCCAACACCTTCGGCAGGGCGTCGAGATGACGTTGCATCAACTGCGCTCGCTGCTGCGCCAACATGGCATCGAGAGCGATGAGAGCGTTGGCCAGAAATTTGATCCCCACCAACACGAAGCGGTTTCCCAGCGACGCGACCCCAGCCACCCGGATCACGCCATCCTCGAGGTGTTTCAGCGGGGTTACCGTCAAGGTCAAAAGATCTTGCGAGCCGCGAAGGTGGTGGTGAACGACTTGACGCATCACAAACGCTCTGGCCATGCCCGTTGAATTCAAGGACTACTACCGTGTGCTCGGCGTGCCACCCAAGGCTACCGATGCTGACATCAAGAAAGCCTTTCGGACACTCGCCCGGAAGTATCATCCTGACGTTGCCAAGGACAAAAAGACCGCGGAGGAAAAGTTCAAGGAATTGAACGAGGCCCACGAGGTGTTGAGCGATCCGGAGAGTCGGAAGAAATACGACCAATTGGGCGCTGACTGGAAGACGGGTGCCAGTTCGCGGCCCCCGCCGGGCTCGTCCGAAGGCCGATCCACTGGCGGCGCCACCAGCCACGACGCCCACGAATTCCAATTCGAAGGAACCGGCTTTAGCGATTTCTTCGAGCAGTTCTTTGGCGGACGCAGCAGCCGGGCTCGTGGGGCCTCACCATTCGCTCGATCTGCGAGTCCCGGTGGCCTCGAAGAACCACAGGGGCAGGGCACCCCAACTCTGCGGGGCCAGGATATTCAGGGCGACATTCTCATCACGCTTGATGAGGCCCTCAAAGGGGCGATGCGAGCGATTTCGGTGCGGAGAATCAACCCACGGACCGGCCAAGAGGAGACCCACACCTATCAGGTCCGCATCCCGGTCGGGGTCCCGGCCGGCCAGTCCATCCGGGTGCCCGGCAAGGGCGGTGAAGGAGTGGGTGGCGGTGGTGCGGGCGACATCTATTTGCACGTCCGCTATGCCCAAGACCCTGATTGGCAGGCGCGCGGCGCCGATCTAATCGGTCATTTGGAGTTAGCGCCTTGGGAAGCCGTCTTGGGAGCAACCGTTCCGGTCCGGACGCTGGAAGGTACGGTTTCCTTGAAGGTCCCCGCCGGCACACGGCAGGGACATCAACTCCGCATCCGGGGTCAGGGTCTGCCCGCCGGCAAGGCCAGGCGAGGCGATCTCTACGTGGGAGTTTCCATCCAGGTTCCATCCCGGGTCAGCAAGGAAGAGGAGGGCTTGTGGAAGCAGTTGGCAGCCGCATCCACCTTCGTTCCGCGAAAGAACACCTGATTCCGCGGCCGCGACCGCTGTCGAACGCGATCGAAGCACGCGGGCTCGATCCAACTCCAGTTCCCGCCGTCAATGACTGGCTACGCGGGTTGCTGGGCTTCGCGCTGTTCAGTGCCGTCTGCCTGCCGATCGAGGCCCTGAGCGCCCCTCCCGACCTGGCCGAGACTGAAACCAACGTTACCTCTTCGGCGGCGCTAGCCCGGGCCGATTCCCTGCACGTCGCTTGGGCTGACGCACTTGCCGCAGCGCATCGGTTCAAGGTCAGCGGCAAATCCGCGAACGGGGCCTCGGGGGCGTTTCCGATCGCGGGACCCCTTCAAGTCCCCG
>TBL_comb47_HYPODRAFT_10000493_pt1 | contig 52828 bp, 52 predicted proteins | sample TroBogypolimnion_40_FD_10682 | JGI IMG/M metagenome (IMG submission 10682)
GGTCTAAAGCACTCTTCGTAACTCCATCGTATGTAGCGGTTCCATCCACTGTGCCAACGACGCTACCAAAGTATGGAGTATTCAGTTTGATACCCCCGTCATAAACAGTGAGAGTCACGGTGATGTAAGAGTTAGCTGGCAAAATAAAATCGGTATATGGGCCATAAGAAGGCCAGCTTGGATGACCACCATCACTAGTCGCACTAGTTCCATGCGCCTTGGAGTTAATTGGATCGGCATATACGCCATCGGCAATGGTGTAATGGTTGTAAGTCTTTCCATCGGCAGCAACTATCGTTCCTACTTTGGTGGCGTAGAGACTCGGTTGTGGGGCTGCTGAAACTGTATGGAGCGTAAAGCCGACTCCGACGACGACGATGAGCCCGAGCACAATTGCTAAGAGCGCTCCGATCGCGGTCTTCGACCTTGAAGGTGTGGCTGTATCCACGGAGATCCTTTCCTGATGATAGGTGTGCAAAGACTGAGAGTGATTAAAAGACTCAGAATTAATAGGAGGAGAGTACGCTTGAATTGTGATTTGGGGAACAATCGTTTGCAATAGCGTCGCAAATGGTTTTCTTAGGTTGATGAGTGGCAGCACTCGCCTCTTTACTAAATCTGAATCTGTGAGTTATTGGGGAGGTTGTTGTGAATGAAACTTAATCCGCTCTGGGATCTCCTCTTTGCTTTGAACCTGCTAGGAATTGGCTTTTGGTATCTCTCCGAAGTCCAAGCACGCAAATCAATATCTATCCTGCGCCAGCTTTCCTTTCTAAGTGGGTTACTCCTCACCTTTATTCTTCTGGTAGGTCCAATTCCACACTTCGCGGTGCGCATCTTTTGGGTACATATGATTCAACATATTGGTTTGATGATGCTGATATCGCCCCTGTTGGTACTTGGCGCTCCAATAACGATTGCCGTGCGTTCAAAGCACCCTAGGGTACAAAAATTAATTAGAGCTGTGGGGCATACCCCTCTAGTTCGCCTTCTTTTTAAGCCGCAAGTTGGATTTGGCATCTTCCTTATAGTGCTGATTGGGACACACTTTTCACCTCTGGCTAACTGGGGGATGACTAATCCCAACGGGCATTGTCTGGAGCTAATACTCTTTTTGGTCGCTGGATTTATTTATTACTACCCGGTGATGCAGGGCAATCCACACCCATTCTTCGTGCCTTATTCGCTGCGAGTGATTTCCCTCTTTGCGATGATGTTGCCCGAGACCATGGTGGGCTTCTTTTTGTACTCTGGAAATCGAGTGCTCCATTCACTTCCTGCGTATACAACGATGCAGATGGGGTTAGCTGACCAGCACAGAGGCGGCTCGATTATGTGGGCAATGGGCATGTTGATCGATACCATGTGGATTGTGCTGGCTGCCAAGGATTGGTTTGCCAATGAACAACAATTAGCGGAAGAGGACGATGAGCTCTCAGCAGATGCCTGAACAAGAACCTGAACCTAAGCGCCGCTGGGTTTTATGGGGGCTGCCGCTCTGTGGGCTTATGGGGGTCTGGGAGTTCAACCGAGCTCTCGGCGGAAACCACCTAAGTTGGGTCTACGTGATCGAATGGCCATTCTTCGGAGTTTTTATCTATTACATGTATTGGAAGCTCACTCAGCCCCAAGAGCCATTTGATGACTCGGATGATCCACCTCGGGAAGTTGAGTAGTTCTCCTATTAGTAAACTCAGTTCATTATGTTGCCGCTGTTATCGCTTTTCACCGAGGAGTTCTTCTGGTTTCTCACTGCCCTAACTCTGATCGCAACCGTTTATTTCTGGCATAAATTCTCCTCTTTTAACTGGAAGAGCATTACGGCACGATTCTCCTTGATTATCGCCATTCAATGTTTTGCGCTGGCCGCGATAGGAATCACTATTAATCGCTCTGGCGAGTTTTATAGTTCTTGGTCTGATCTCTTGGGAGCACAAGGGCAGTATCAAAAGATAGCGATTAGCCCAACTGCGCTCTCTCAAATTAGTTTGAAAGATTTGAACTCCGCAACTCACACGCGAGGTGGCAGTCTCATCTTCCGCAAAGTCATTAGAGGAGAAAAATCTGGTATATCTAATGTCGTTTATGTAGTGGCTTCGCCGAAGATAGCTGCTGCGCTAGTTGGTCCAAGCCACTCAATTGGTAGCACTTACCAAGTTGTAGAGCTATTCCCCGGGACTCCCGGTGTTCCACAAACCTGGATCGGGACACTTGATGGAATTACAACTCTGGAGAATCTGGAGCTGGCGGGGAAGATCCCACCCACTATCGCAGTCATTCCAGCGATCAATGTGGAACCTGGGCAAGATACCGAGTGCATGAACTTTGTCGGCGGCGCGCAGGTTGAAACATGGATTACTCGAGATATGAAGCTTTTCATGCAGACATTTATGGGGGTAGATGATCGACTCTGGTCATCATTTGGTTATTCGACCGGAGGCTGGTGCGCCACTGAAGTAGCGGTGTTGCATCAGGATCAATATGCGCAAGGAGTTTCACTTGCGGGGTATTTCAATCCAATCCTCGCGCGCGGGCTTTCGGTGCGAGAGAAGAATTACCTTTCAAGTAAGTATGACCTCGTTAAGTACTTGAAAACCCATGCATCTAATACCAAGATCATGATTATCGCATCTGTGAAGGATCGTTTTGCCAACGCTTCGGCGCAACGTTTTATGCTGGGCACTAATTCTTTGATCCCTATTAAGTATGTCCCGATTCCTAGTGGCGGCCACAACATTGGAGTGTGGAAGCCATTTGTTGCTACTGGATTCTTATGGATCTCTGGAGCTAACGCTATTTCAGCGCCAGCAGTAAAACCGCAACTTAGCGCGAGCGGAAGCCGGAGATAAATTTTTCTGCACGTAGAGCGGCCCAGCCGACTTTTGGAAGATCTGAAGCCCGCGGATAAAGGACGTAACGAGTCTCCCAACCTGGCTGAAACTTGGCGTTGAACCGGTAAAGAGATTCAACTTGAAAGAAGTTCGAAGAGAAGCGGATTAGATTGCGCATCCCGCGCGTGATTGGGCCAGCACTGATCTTATCTGCGCGTTCAAAGAGTGAGCGGAAGGCAGCGAAATTAAGCGACACATACGCCAAGTTATTAGCGCGTGCATATTCCGCGGTTTCAACGATCATTAATTCATTAACGCCGGCATCGGTGCCTCGTTCACGCTGCATGCGATCTAGAGATAGGGCATTTGTTGTCCAAGGGACGAAAAAGAGAAGCCCTTTAATTTCACTTTCAAGTCGGGCGATGGTAATAAATGTATCGGGATCATTATCGTCACCGAAGCGATCCATCGACATAGAGAACCCGCGTTCGCTTACGCCATAGCGCCACTTATGAGCGAGTTCGCGGAGTTCAATTCGAGTAGATTCATCGAGCTCAGACCACTTTTGGGTGGTGCAGGAATAACCCTTGCGCTTAATTCTGTTTACCATCTGACGGACATTGGCCATCGGACGACCTTCTAAAGTGAAGTTCTTTACATCAATAATCGCTTCATCGCCGATGTCGATTGCAATCATCCCAGCATGCTCAACCCAGACTTCTCCACCACGATCACTGCAACCCATGACAGCAGGGGTCCAAGCGTGTTCTTCGGCCTCTTTAAGAAATTCTGCGATGGCTTCGGGCCACAGACTGTATTCACCGAATGGATCCCCACTCGCTAGCATCACTCCGCCCTGAACGCGATATGCGATACCTGCCTTGCGGTTGGCGGCCCATATAACGCTCTTATCGCGCCTGGTGGCAAAGTAGCCGAGTGAATCCTGCTCCAGATCGTGTTTAATCAGTTTTCGGACGACATTCATATCGTCATCGGACATCTTGGGAATTGGCTTAACCCTGCGGAAGTAGAGCCAGAGCGGGACGATGACCGTGAAAACGCCGAAGGTGCCGAGGGTGAATGCAATCGCATCACTTGCACGTTCGGAGGTAAATTTAACCGGACCTGCAACCCCGACAAATCCTTCGGCGATGAAGAGAATTATATTTTTAATTGAAGGGCTACCAATAATTTCGTCATGGCTGCGGAACCTGAGAAGTAACAAGCTCGCGATGAAAAATACTAAAAGTGCAGCTCCAAAACCAATAAGCGGTTGCATCCGAGTGCTGGGGTCAGATTTGGCATAGAAAGAGTTTCTAAATACCACCAGGGCTGCGATACTCAAAATAGATAAAGTAATTTGCACCGGATGATGATTAGTTCGGAAAATTTCTGTAGCTAGATTAACCGCCAAAATTACTAGTGCCAAAACCCAGGCACGGCGTTTGCGCCGGGAAAGTCCACGAGCCAAGATCATCAGGATCAACCCGGTAAAGATTGCGGTTGCTAGCGCTGATCCATTTAAAAAGACTGGAATAACATTGTTAAGTTTGTGAACGGGTGTGCGGAATCTGCGAGAGACGTTTGCAAGTATGTCAAAGAGGCCGACGAGGAATGTTGCTCGTCCGATCCAAACCGGCACCCAACGTTGCGATTTCATTACCTAAATACTCCCGTATGTCCGAGGGAATAGCGACCAGGCTGGGGATAAATCGCCAAACCATGCGGTTCTTTGCCCACCTTTATTTTACGAAGAAACTTTCCGTGAACGGTATCAAAGACGTAAACCACATTGTCATAGCGACCAGCTACCCAGAATTGGGTGCCATCAGCGGAAATTCCCCCCATATCGGGAGAACCCCCTCCAGGAATCTTCCACTTTGCGATTACCTTGTTATCCGAGAAGCGGAGAACGGAGACGCTGCCCTCTCCGCGGTTTGTAATTAACATTGTTTTGGAATCGCGCGATACATACATTCCATGCGCTTCAATTCCGGTCTTAATAAGAGCAAATGCGCCAAATTTATCTGCCTTCATCATCCAGATCCCATTGGATGCCATATCGGCGATGTAGAAAGTAGATCCATCTGGAGAGATCTTCACATCCTGCGGCATCGGGGTGGAGGTATAGGTGTGTGGGAGGGTTGCTGTCTTGAGGATCTTCATCTTCGCCGTATCGACGAGCAGAACCTTGCCAGAAAATTCGCAACTGACGACAAAGAAGGTCCCATCTGCGCTCCAGTCAGCGTGATTGAGTCCTTCGCAGGGGACCGGAACAATCTTCTTGATAGCCATAGTGTGCGGATCGCGAAATACCATCTGCTTATCGGCTTCCGCCATTACAACGGCATATTTGCCGTTAGGCGTGAAGTACAGGTTATAGGGATCGTGAACATAAATGGATTTGCCAGGCAGTCCGGTCTTGGGATCGATCGGCGTCAAATGGTTGCCTTCGTCATCATTGACCCATAGCGTCTTTAGATCCCACGAAGGAACCACATGCTGCGGCCCTTTAGGAACTTTGAAGGTGCGAATCACTTTGAGCGTTTTGGGATCTATCTCTGTGACGCTATTGCCGGTGTGGTTTGGAACGTAAACGCGCTCTGGAAAATTTGCAACAACAGGACTTAAGTTATTGGGCCTATCTGCTGCATAAATATCGCTGGGGTTTGTAACGGGTGGCATACCCGCTAACGGGGATGATGCCTGGGCAGTGGTTGGCAACAGGGTGGCAATAAATGCCAACGCAAGAAGAACTTTCTTCATCGGGAATTACGCTCCAAGCAGAGTGGTTAGAGTGACAGGAGTTAAACCTTTAGCATGCAGATTTTCTAATAATGTGGGCATGGCATCGATAGTGTCTTGGTGTCCAAAGTGGAGACTTACTATGCTGCCATTCTTTATCGCCCTGCTGATATCTGCGAGCACAACTCGCTTGCCAACATCTTGGTAGTCATGAGAATCCACGTCATAAGCAATGCACTGGTTATAGCCGTATTTGAGCGCACCTTTGCGAATAATTGAATTTGAATATTGAGTTCCGGATGGACGGAACCACTTTCCGTGATTGCCAATTAATTTCTTTAGCTCAGCTGCGCAACCTGCGATTTCTGAATCAACCTGCTTGGCGTTGAGAGCCTTCATTTGAAAATGATTCATCGTGTGATTGCCTATGTCATATCCAGCATTGAGCATCTGCTTAGCTACTTCAGGATAACCCTGCAACCATTTACCGATGGCAAAGACCGAAACTGGTGTCGATGTACTCTTAAAAATTGCCAGCAACCTTTGGACCAGAGCGGGGTCGCCAGCGCCGTGGAAAGTTAGCGCAACCTCGGGCTTCTTCCGCGAACCATGCGCAATATCAGGATTTGCCGCAAAAGCTTGGTCGATTCCCAGTTCCAAGTCCGAAATGCCCGAAATAAGAGAGGCCCCAGCAACTAATGCGCTGTTTTTAAGGAATTGTCGGCGATCGATGGGCATGGGGCAAGGATACTTCCTGCGTTGCGCTGCGCGGTTAACCTGTGAGTTGCTACTGTAAGGGAAGCACTCAGTCAGGCACCTTCCGGCGTGGGAAGAGCGTTTTGACCAGTGACCTAGGGCATACAGGGGGTCGAACCTTGAGCGATGACGATGACAACGGCTTAGATGACATTGTTACTGAAGAGATGCTGTGGGAACGGATACCCGAAACGAATGGTTTAGAGCGCGCGAATACTTATTATGAGTTAAGTGCCCGCATCTATGCTCGTGGTCAATATGACGAAGCGCTCGCGCTCGCCGAAACCGCACGCGATATTTACACAGAGCTCGGTCCAGTAGTGCCCGCCGATGGTTTGGCGCAGGCATATTCCGCAATCGGATATAACCTCAATCAATTGAAGCGCAACTCCGAAGCAGCATCAGCGATGAGTAAGGCCGTAGATTTACTCCGTGAATCCAAGTCTCCGCTAGCTATTGATCTAGCATGCACACTTGGCGAGTGGTGCTTTGGCGCAAAGGATTACGAGAAGACCATTTCATGTATGCGCGAATGCGTCCAAGAACACTTAGTAGATGGCAACGATTCTGGCGCTGCTAACGATCTCCATCTTATTGGTTGTGCTCATCGAGAACTTGGGCAGCATGAAAAATCACTAGAAGCATTTCGCGAAGCTCGGGCGCTCTTCAAAACATTGAAAGAAGTTATTAATGTCGCCCGCTGCGATCAGAAGATCGCCCACGCTCTCATCGAGTTAGGTCTCGGTGAGGATGCTCTTATTGCCGCTCAAAAATCACTGGATGTTTTTGTGACGGCTCATGATCATCGCCGCGAAACATATTCACTACTTGAAGTTGGTAAGGCTCAAATCTTGATCGGCGAAGAGCAAGATGGGCTAGATACCTTAGAACGTGTGCTCGAAATCGCCACCGAGAGCGATTGGAAAGATTTTGACTTTATCGTCGAAATTGAGCGGCATATCGCAGGAAGTCTGCGCCAACTTGGCCGACTAGATGAGGCCGATGAAATCGAGCGTCGTCTCGCTTCGGTTACTGAAGTAACCGAGGATTAAGGTGTTGCATCGCCCATGCGTACATGGCGATCGCACCAGCGGCAGAAGCGTTCATTGAACGCGTAGATCCATATTGTTGGATTGCTAGCACCACTGAGCAGATATCAACTGCCTCATCTGACATACCTGCGCCTTCTTGCCCGAAGAAGAGGACACATTTCTCGGGAAGCGGGTAGTTTTCCAGTTGCACCGATACCGGCAGATTATCGATTCCGATAATGGGCGTCTGGTTCTCACGACACCAAAGCGCAAAATCTGCGACGGTCGGATGGTGGAGCACATGTAGATATTTATCGGTAACCATCGCTCCACGACGATTCCAATCTCGCTTTCCTACGATATGGACGAAACTGACGTTGAATGCATTGGCGGTACGAACGACCGATCCAATATTGAGATCATGCTGCCAGTTTTCGATGGCAATTTGTAGAGGATGGCGTTTGGTATCAAGGTCAGCGACTATCGCTTCAACCTTCCAATATCGATAGTGATCTAAGACATTGCGGCGATCGCCATTTTCAAGGAGCTCTGGGTCGAAGTTCTCGCCTTGAGGCCAAGGCTGATCATGGGGTCCAACTCCTACGACGGGGAAGAATTCACCCGGTCCGATTTCTGCAGCCATCACACAACCTTAATCCATCAATTCCCATCAACCGGGTGCATAATCTCCTCATGCTACGCCGGGGGTCGACCGTTACCGTGTGGATTCTTGCCTCCACGCTTCTCTTGATGACCAGCGTTCCTGCCCAGGCTTTCGCCATACCTTCGCTATTTATAAAACTGGCTGCATCGAAGACTTTGGCGCGCCCCGGAATCATTGTTATCGACCCGAACACAAATCAAACTCTTTACGCAGAGGCGCCAGATATCGAGAGAGCACCGGCATCTGTGCTCAAATTATTCTCGATGACAACCGTTCTTAATGTTCTCAGCCCCGATTTAGTTTTCAAGACATCACTGCGCGAAACCGCCGCCCCAGATACTTTCATCTTGGTGGGAAGCGCAGACCCGTGGATTACCGCCAGTCCTTTCGAAGCGCACACTTATCAGCGCGCATTCTCTCCGAGCTTGATAAACAAGATGTTAGAGCTGCATCCAGGACTCAAAAGCGTCACTTTGGAGTACAGCAATGTTTACGCGTTAGATATACAAGCTTTACAACGCTACTTTTCTGGGCGCTTAAAAATCAATCCGGTTAAAGTAAATTCCAGCGCCGATGCCACCGCAGAGGTCGCCTCGATTCAATCCCCTCCGCTCGCCAAGATCGTTGAGTTCACACTTCTTTATAGCGACAATGTGCTCGCAGATCGGCTGGGTCGACAAGCGGCACATGCAATGGGTTTTTCGACGGATGCAGCAGGACTACAAGCCGCTTTTTCCAAGACTCTTTCAGATTTAGGTGTCTCCAGCGTTGGTCTCCATATCTATGATGGCAATGGGCTTTCGCATCAGACGCGAGTCACAGTCCGTCAGGTCGCCGATTTATTGCTCGCCATCAGGACAAACCCGAAGTTCAAAGCTGTTCTCGAGGGGCTACCTACATCTGGAGAGACAGGAACCTTGCGCTATCGCTTTATAAATGATGCTCCTAATGCCATCGGGCTGGTACATGCGAAGACGGGGTGGATCGACAACACAGTCAGTCTGGCGGGGTTTGTTACTGCAGGCCCCAATGAATATGTATTCGCGATAGTTGCAAACCACATCCATAACCTCGAAAGCGCTCGCCAAGCGGCACGGGTGACCATCGATCAGATGCTGGGAACGATAGCCAAACCCCAGAAGTAACAAATAGGTGATTAGAATTAAGTTATGAGCCATGTAGGCGCCTATGTGGCACTAATGAAGTTGCGAGTTGTTGAGTTATTGCTCGTCACCACGCTACCTGCGCTATTTATGGCCACGTACGCCCAAAATCACGCCCATAGATTTCCGCCACTGGGTGTAACTATTGCAACGTTGATCGGCGGAACTCTAGCCGCCGGAGCATCAAACGCTTTTAACATGGTGATTGAAGTCGAATCTGATCGACTTATGAAGCGAACGAATAAGCGTCCCTTGGTCAGCGGCGAAGTAACCGAGCAACAAGCGATTGCTTTCTCTCTGGTAATTACGATTCTCTCCCTCCTAATCTTTCTTATTTTTACTACCGTGCTGGCAACTCTCTTGACGCTGCTGGCGATCTTGTTTTATGTCGTCGGATACACCATCTGGCTCAAGCGGCGCACCTCTCAAAATATCGTCTGGGGTGGTATCGCAGGATGTATGCCAGTAATTATTGGTTGGGCAGCGATAACCAATTCCCTCTCAATGACGGCCTGGCTCTTCTTCTTCTTAATCTTTTTCTGGACGCCGCCACATTTCTGGGCGCTGGCGATTAAGTACAAAGATGACTATGCGGCTGCAGGAATTCCCATGCTTCCGGTCGTGGCTAGCATTAAATCGGTACAGAAGCAGATGTGGTTCCATTCAATCTTCATGACGGCAGCATCCTTTCTGGTACTAGTAAGTGCTCATATGCCTTGGTGGAGCTATGTGATTACTGGACTGCTTGCACTTGGATTCGGCTGGCAACTGCTCAAGATTTCAGGTCCGGAATCCGAGCGAGCTGCCCTCAAACTATTCCACTGGTCTATTACCTATCTGAGCGTCTACTCATTAGTCCTCGTCCTGGCCACCTTGGTAGCCAAGCAGANCGCTTAAACAGTCCACAGGCACCTTCCACNCATCCAATTCCCAGCGCTCTCGCGTAAGGTTATGAAATGACCTCTGCTATATCGGTAACTGACCTCACCAAGGTATATGGAGAGCGCAAAGCCCTCTCCCATGCCACCTTCGAAGTTCCCCTTGGGACGGTTTGTGGCTTTGTCGGGCCAAATGGTTCAGGCAAGACAACGACGATTCGGATGTTGCTCGGTCTCATCTCNCCAACTGGGGGAACTGGCACGGTACTCGGCGAGAGCATCTCTCATCCTGAGCGTTACCTCCCTAAAGTCGGAGCGCTGATTGAAGGCCCAGCTTTTTATCCTGGCTTAAGTGGAGCGGAAAATCTCAAAGTTTTAGCCTCACTCGGAGGNTTTCCAAAAGAGCGCGTGGCAACGTTGCTGGCGAAGGTTGGATTGGAAGATCGCGGCGGATCCAAATACAAGACTTATTCATTAGGGATGAAGCAACGGCTAGGAATAGCGGCAGCACTCCTCCCTGAACCAAAGCTCTTGGTATTAGACGAACCCACAAACGGCTTGGATCCCTCTGGAATACAAGAGGTAAGAAATCTCATCAAAGATTTGGCAAGCGAAGGTACGAGCGTCTTCGTCTCTTCTCATCTCCTATCCGAACTCGAGATGATCGCTGAATCATTGGTCATGTTGCGTGAAGGAAAAGTCCTCTTCGCGGGTCGAACCAAGGATCTCTTAGCTGCTCAGATTGCCACACTTGTTGCGCAACCAGAATTTACTGTTGATCTTAACAAGTTGGTCGATATTGCGATTCGACATGGACGAGAAGCGAGAGTCGACGATGGAGCTGTGCACATTGTGGCTGATGCCGACTGGGGAGCAACTTTTAACCGCTTAGCATTTAATGCGGGTGTAACGCTCTCTGCACTCACCATTACACAACCGACCTTAGAAGAAACATTCTTTGAAATGACAGGTGAGTAAATATGTTTAACGTCATGCGCGCCGAACTTCGCAAACTTCGTCGACCAACTCTTTTGATTTCAACCATCGTAGTTGTTGCAGCGCTAACCGCGCTCTTCACTTCAATTGTCTATTTGCGCGCCAATTCTGGACAGGGCAATGGGCAACGTGGAGAAATTATTTCTCCTGCCATTCTGAGCCAAGCCACTGGCTTGGTTTATGGATTTAAAATTGTTTCGTTCTTTTTAGGGATTACCGCGCTCTGTGTATTTGCCTCTCAAACCGCCCAGGAGTACACCTTGGGCACTCTACGTAATCTTCTCGTTCGTCAGCCGTCTCGAATGAAGATTCTCTCTGGGAAATATCTCTCTATGGTTATCTTTGCGATCGCGCTTGTGACTATTGATGCCATCGTTGCTATCTCTGTTTCCTATTTTTTGGCTCCCCATGCCAAGGTAACTACTACTGCATGGTTCACCTCTGCCGCGCTCTCCCTTTTAGGGCGCACCTTTATTAACGTGCTTTTAACTACAGTCGCGTTCGGAACATTTGGAATGATTCTAGGTTTGCTTTTCCGCTCACCCATTAGTGCGATTTCCACGGGAGTTATCTGGTCGCTCATCCTGGAAACGATTCTTGGAGGAGTTGTATCAAGTACTCAGAAATGGTTACCTGGGCAGAACTTCGACAATATCGCACAGGGTGGCTCACTTACCGTTAGTTATCAATGGTCGATGGGCATCTCCGCCGCCTACTTAGTGGCGGGATTCACCATAGTTGCTATTCTCTTTAAGCGAAGAGATGTAGCGAACTAAAGACACAGCCAATTCACACCGCGTCAATAGTCCACTCGCACAGCGTTATCACTTATCCTTAACTGTTACTTCCTCGTGAATGGTTGGCTATTTTATGTTTAATCGACGTGTTCGGGTGGTTGCGCTCTGCGCCAGCCTGCTGATGTCGATTCCAACTACCTCAATCGCGGCAACACCGGCCGCGAAACCTAAACCAAAAGTTTCAGCACCAACTAAAGCTCAGATAGCCGCCGCACAAGCAGCAGAAAATGCCAAGGCAGCGGCAGCGGCAGCGGCAACCAACCAATTAAATTCAGCACAAAATATTTTGCAGCAGCTCACCGCAGAGACCCTTCGCAAACAGGCGCTCTTGGTTTCAGCTCAAGGGGCACTAGCGGTCGCTACCAAGCAATCAAATCTTGCTACGGCACATGCAGCGCTGACTCAAGTAGCCGTTGCGCAAGCCAATAAGACAATTGGCCGAATGGCGGCAAACGCTTACATTATGGGTGGTGGCTTTACAACGCTTAATAGCGTTTTAGAATCAAATGGTCCCCAAGATTTGGTGGATCGACTTAGTCTCCTCAATCAAGTGGGAATAACTGACGCTGTTGCGCTGGCTCGATATAAGAGCGCTCTTGTGATCGCCAAGGCTGCACAAGCCACAGCAACTGCAGCAAAGATTGCACAAGCGGCTGCAACAGCAAAGGTAGCTGCGGCTAAGGCGGCTGCAGTTGCAGCACAATCTGCGCAAACAGCAGAGGTGGCCAAACTTCGCGCTGTTCAAGCACAATTGATGGCCGAGCTCACGAAGGCGCGAAATATTCGTATCACCTTGCAACAACAACTGGCACTTTCCCAGCTAGAACAATCGAGCGCCAACACCGCTGCGCAAACCAAAGGCCAAGCGAAGATCTGGCCCGATCGTGGTTTCAAGGGTCGTTCAACAACGCGAGGTACTGACGCAATTCGTACCAAGGCAGTTGCCTATGCCCGTGCACAAGTATTAGCGCGTAAGCCATATGTCTGGGGAGCACAAGGTCCCAATAGTTTTGACTGCTCTGGTTTGGTCTACGCCGCGTATCATGCCGCTGGCTTGGGCTATCCAAATTGGTCGCGACTTAATGCCGCTCTCTATTTTGTAGATACGCAGCGAGTTCCTCTTGGCAATCTGATTCCTGGCGATCTGCTCTTCTATTCATATGATGGCTCTGTCCAAAATATCCACCACATCACTATTTACGCTGGAAATGGCATGATGTGGGAGGCTAATTCAACTCGGACCGGACTCCTCTATTCGAGTATGTATAGCGTTCCAGGTCTCATGCCTTCAGGTGGCCGGGTTTAACAATTAGGCTAAGGGCCATGAAAGCGACCCTCGTTATTCGGCAAGCGGTACGGCCTTGGGTAGAACGAGCCGATGCACGGATTCTCATGGGAGTATCAGGAGGTGCCGATTCCATGGCGCTGGCGGCTGCAACATTTCTGGAAGCAAAGCGAACGGGAGTAGATCTCGTCGCAATTATTATCGATCACCAGTTGCAAAGCCCATCAGCCATTGTTGCAGAGCGAACTCGCAATGAGTTGCTGCGGGTCGGCTTCAAAAATGTAGAGATAGTTACCGTCCATGTTGATCTTGTCGATGGGATGGAAGCTTCAGCTAGGCGAGCCCGCTACCAGGCATTCGATCTGGCAATTTCACAGCATGATCCTGACTACTTCTTTTTGGCACATACCAAGAACGATCAAGCTGAATCGGTCCTTCTTGGGCTGGCGCGCGGATCTGGAACCCGTTCACTCTCTGGGATGGCGGAGCTAAATGGACGCTATGTCAGGCCACTGCTAGATATTGATCGCGCAACGACGGAGGCAGCCTGCACGGAGAATGGACTCTCGCCTTGGGTGGATCCGCAGAATTCAGATCTTCACTATGCCCGAGTACGAGTGCGAAATGAGGTGCTGCCTGTTTTGGAGGCCAACCTCGGACCTGGCATTAGCGATGCCTTGGCACGCAGCGCCAAGATCCTGCGTGAAGATGCCGACGCCCTAGATCTCCTGGCGACCCAATTCTTGGCCGGAGAGGACCCCCTGGGAGTCGAAAATTTGGCCAAACTACCCAAGGCGATCCGAATTCGAGCCCTGCGGCTGGCAATTTATGCCGCTGGGGCCCCCGAAGGCTCCCTCAGTGCCGAACATTTGGCTCCCGTAGAGGCGTTGATCACTGATTGGCACGGTCAGGGGGAGATTTCCCTTCCAGGTGGTGTGAAGGTGGCTCGAATTTCGGGCAGACTTTCGCTCTTACAGCAGATCTCATAAAAGGAGCATCGTGGATTTAAGCACCGCAGGCGCAGACATAGATCGCGTCATAGTTACGGCCCCAGAGATCCAAACTCGTTTGAAGGAGATTGCTCTGCGTATCGAGAGTGATTACCTCGATCGCGACCTGCTCGTCATTGGAATTCTTAAAGGTGCCGTGATGACCATGGCCGATCTCGTACGTTCGCTTAATCGACATGTTGAAATGGATTGGATGGCGGTCTCATCCTATGGCTCTGGAACTAAATCAAGTGGTGTTGTTCGAATTCTTAAGGACCTCGATCGCGATATCACTGGTCGTCATGTCTTAATTGTTGAAGATATTCTCGATACCGGACTCACATTGGCTTGGCTTAAATCAAATTTGCAATCGCGCGGTGCTGCCAGTGTAGAAATCTTCACCATGTTGCGAAAGCCAGACGCTGCAAAAGTAAGCGTTGATGTTGAGTATGTGGGATTCGATATACCAAATGAGTTCGTTGTTGGGTATGGCTTGGATTATGGCGAGAAGTATCGCAACCTTGATTTCATTGGAATCTTGGCCAAAGGCGTTTACTCCTGACATATAGGAAATTAATCAGATCAACATTCCGTTACCCAAGAGAAAATAATAGAGAAGAGCAATGGTAGATAAAAAGATAAACCTTCCCCGGAAGCGAATTCGCAAATTGATGCGCGGTCCGCTCTTCTGGATTGTGCTTGCGCTAATACTCGTCGTCGCCCTTGGGAGAATCTCGGGAAGCGGTACCGCCTACACAACTGTCGATACTTCTACGGTGTTGGCCGAAATTTCAAAAAATAAAGTGGAATCTGCAGTTGTCATCGATAAAGATCAGAAGATTCAAATTATTCTCAAAAGCGGTGAATCGGTTAATGGAGTGACCCATCTGGTGGCTTCGTATGTGGCCAATGAAGAGCAGCAAATTACTGAACTACTAACAAGCAACCCGCCAACGAAGTCGTGGAATGTAAAAGTGCCCACTACCTCATTTTTTGCCACGCTATTTTTTAGTTTCGCACCATTTCTGATAATTGGATTTATCCTCCTTCTCTTTATGTCCAACGCGCAGGGCGGGAATCGCATATTCTCCTTTGGGCGTTCTAGAGCCAAACTCCAGACTAATGACACTCCCAAGAGCACCTTTGCTGATGTTGCAGGCGCTGATGAAGCGGTAGCCGAGCTACGTGAAATCAAGGATTTCCTCTCAGATCCCAAGAAATATCAAGACATTGGAGCCAAAATTCCTAAGGGCGTACTTCTCTACGGGCCTCCAGGAACCGGAAAAACTCTTTTGGCTCGCGCCGTAGCAGGTGAAGCCAACGTTCCTTTCTTCTCTATATCGGGCTCAGAATTTGTTGAGATGTTTGTTGGAGTTGGAGCATCCCGAGTTCGCGATCTATTCAACAAAGCTAAAGAAGCTGCACCTGCGATTATTTTTGTCGATGAGATTGATGCGGTTGGTCGTCAACGTGGCGCTGGTTTAGGTGGCGGAAATGATGAGCGTGAGCAGACCCTCAATCAACTCTTAGTAGAGATGGATGGATTCGAAGCTAACACGCAAGTCATTTTGATTGCAGCAACAAACCGACCAGATGTTCTTGACCCAGCGATTTTACGTCCAGGTCGTTTCGATCGTCAGATTCCTGTGGATCGCCCTGATCTTCTGGGTCGTAAAGCAATTCTGGAAGTTCACGCCAAAGGAAAGCCCATCGCAAAGAGCGTAGACCTTGCAGAGATTGCAAAGCGCACACCTGGTTTTACTGGTGCAGATCTAGCAAATGTGTTGAATGAAGCGGCTTTGCTGACGGCTCGTGAAAATGCAAAAGTTATTACAACGATGGCACTTGATGAGTCCATTGATCGTGTGATGGCAGGACCACAACGCAAAAGTCGCCTAATGACGGAAGAGGAGCGACGTATCACGGCCTACCATGAGGGTGGCCATGCTCTGGTAGCGCATGCACTTCCTAATACCGATCCCGTTCACAAGATCACGATCATGCCGCGTGGTCGCGCCCTTGGTTACACCATGGTGCTTCCAGATGAAGATCGCTATGCAACTACACGTAATCAGATGCTTGATCAACTTGCATACTCTCTCGGTGGTCGCGCCGCAGAAGAATTAATCTTCCATGATCCAACAACAGGGGCATCTGACGATATTGAGAAAGCGACAAACCTGGCACGCGCAATGGTTACTCAATATGGAATGACCGAACGCATCGGCGCTATTAAGTTTGGAAATGACAATTCCGATCCATTCCTCGGACGCGATTATGGTCACCAACGTGACTACTCCGAAGAGGTTGCCGGCGTTATTGATACAGAGATTCATAATCTGATTGAAAATGCCCACCAAGAGGCCTTCAATATTCTGGTGCAAAACCGCGATATTTTGGATAATTTGGTGGTGGAGCTCCTCGAGCGTGAAACTCTCCTCAAGGATGACATTGAGCGAATCTTTGCCAAAGTTCAGATGGTTTCCTCTCGTCCTGCTTGGACTGGATCGCCAAATCGCTCGCCCTCCACTCTTCCTCCAGTAGGACTAGTTGCTGCCAAGCCACAGGTGGATCTAGAAGCAGAAGTTACGAAGCCAACCCGCAAGCCGCGGAAGAAAGCGCTGCCGGTAAAAGTGGAAGAGGCCTGACCTTGGAGCACGAGATCACGCCAGTATCAATGGGCCCGCATGATGGAAAGGCGCGAGCCAATTTTGATCAAGCGCGAGCCGAGAAGGCAGTGACTGAACTCTTGCTGGCAATCGGGGAGGACCCTTCACGTGATGGTCTACGTGATACTCCAGCACGAGTTGCTCGCGCATATCGCGAGAATTTTGAGGGGCTATGGCAGAGTCCAGAAGAGGTTCTCACCACTACCTTTGATATTGGACACAAAGAGTTAGTTATTGTTCGAGATATCGAAGTCTTCTCGCACTGCGAGCATCACTTAACGCCATTTCATGGAGTGGCGCATATTGGTTACATTCCTGGTGAATCTGGTCGCATTACCGGTATCTCAAAATTAGCTCGACTGGTCGATTTATATTCCCATCGGCCGCAGGTGCAGGAGCGGCTCACAACTCAAATTGCAGATGCGATGGTAGACATATTGAAACCCGCGGGGGTTATCGTCATTATTGATTGTAAACATTTATGTATGTCAATGCGCGGGGTTAAGAAATCTCAGGCACGAACTACAACATCGGCGGTGCGTGGTCAGTTGCGTAATGCCGCTACTAGAGCTGAAGCAATGGCGCTAATTACATCTTCCGATCGCTAATGATTGCAAAGCCTTCTACGCTCGTCATGGGCATACTCAATGTGACCCCAGATTCTTTTGCCGACGGTGGCAGGCATTTTGATTTTGACGCAGCGCTAGCCCACTCCGAAGCGATGATTGCGCAGGGTGTCGACATCATTGATGTTGGTGGGGAATCGACCCGTCCTGGATCAGAACGAATCTCTTTCGAAGAGGAGCGCGATCGTACTATCCCTGTCATCGTCGCCCTCAAAGAGCTTGGCGTAATGATTAGCATTGATACAACGCGGGCAGAGGTAGCTAAATTGGCGATAGGTGCTGGTGCCACGATCGTCAATGACATAAGCGCGGGATCCGCAGATCCGCTTATGGCTCCGCTAATTGCTGCCAACCCGGGCGTTCAATATATAGCTATGCATTCGCGCGGGGAATCTCGAGATATGCAATCTCGGGCAATTTATCAGGATGTAGTGCAAGAGGTTAGACAAGAGTTAGAGGATCGGGTGAGTGCTCTTATCGATGCAGGGGTTAATCCAGATCAGATAATCCTCGATCCAGGTATTGGTTTCGCCAAGAGCGGAGAGCACAATTGGGAGTTACTTCGAAATATTGATCGATTGCAATTACTGGGCTACCCACTCTTGATTGGGGTCTCACGCAAGCGCTTCTTAGGTGACTTAGTTGGTGCAGAGAACCCCGACGATCGAGATTTTGCTACCCTCGCCCTCACGACCGAGATGGCGCGCAAAGGAGTTTGGGCGGTACGAACACATAGCGTGAAACCTCACGTAGATGCCATCAAGGTAGTGAAGGAGTTGTGGGGATGAGCGACTATATAGAATTAAAAGGGATTTCGGGGTTTGGTCATCACGGCATCTTCGAATTTGAACGGGAAAATGGACAGAATTTTATAGTAGATGTGGAACTTGAATTAGAGAGTAAGCGCGCTTCAAAATCAGATTCGATTTCCGATGCTGTTGACTATTCTCAAGTTGCAAAAGATGTGTATGAATTAATTGTTGGAGAACCCGTTAATTTGATTGAACGTTTGGCTCACAATATCGCATCTGAACTCTTGCGTAAATACCCTCTAAAAGCCGTCGAAGTCGTTGTTCACAAACCAAATGCTGCCGTTGGTGTATCAATTTCCGATATCGCAGTTCGAATCAAACGTTCAGCATGAAGGTCGTAATCGCGCTTGGTTCTAATATGGGCGACACTAATTCTCACTTACATCATGCAATTGACGAACTTGCGAAGAGCATTGATATTAAAGCGGTCTCTAGTTTCTACAAGACTGCTCCGATGGGCGGCCCTAAGCAAGACGATTATCTGAACGCGGTTATTGTGGGCGAAAGCGAGTTGGATCCACTAGACCTCCTAGTGGAAATGCAAGAGATTGAAATCCTTGCTGGTCGGACGCGGGAAATTCATTGGGGACCTCGTACCCTGGACCTTGATCTCATTGCCTGCGGAGATCTGGTGATTCACGAACCACATTTAGAACTTCCACATCCAAGAGCCCATGAGCGCACCTTTGTTTTGGAACCTTGGTTTGAGATTGATCCAGATGCCATTCTGCCTGGCCATGGTCCAATTCGAGATCTCATTACAGCGTTGAAGGAGTAAACTCTTGTCATTAGCCCGGTACCCCGAAAGGACTGGAGCACCATGACAGATTCAATCGCCTTTGTACCTACTATGGGTGCGCTCCACGCTGGGCACCTAGAGTTGATCAGACGCGCCCGCGAATTAAGTGAAACGGTCATTGTTTCTATATTTGTAAACCCATTGCAATTCGAGAGCGCTGCAGATCTATCAAAATATCCACATGACCTGGTTGGCGATACAGCGAAGGCCTTGGCTGCCGGAGCAACGCGGGTCTGGGCTCCAACTTTCGAAGAGGTTTATCCGGGAGAGATAGCGAAAGTATCTGCCGGTGCATTGGGGCAGATCTTCGAAGGCCGCCATCGGGTAGGCCACTTTGACGGCGTGTTAACAGTTATAAGCAGACTCTTTGATTTGGTAAAACCCAATTACGCGATCTTTGGCGAAAAGGATTTTCAACAGTTATTCATCATTAAAAAGTGGGTGCGGGATAACAATCTTCCAATAGATATCATTTCAGTGCCCACCATCCGAGATGGTGACGGACTGGCACTCTCCTCGCGCAATGTTCAACTTACGCCTGAAGGTCGAAGCAGTGCATTAATTATTAGCAAGGCGCTGCGCACCGGCAGTAAAGAGGAGATGCTTCGAACTCTGGCGACCGAACCCAATTTTGAAGTCGACTATGCCGAGGTGATCGATGAAGAGAGCTTTGAATTGGCCCTTCCAGAGACGCAATTTAAGCGTGGAATTATTGCCGGTTGGATAAATGGGGTGCGATTGATCGACAATATGCGAATGGGAAGAGATCTATGAAGTTATTTGCCGGAGCTCCGGGATGGACCACTAAGGCCGATGTCATTGTTATCGGATCTGGAGTAGCTGGTTTAACAACAGCCCTTAACGCACGCGCCGCCAATCTTTCAGTCTTGCTCGTAACGAAGGCGCTCATTGATGAAGGTTCTACCAAATGGGCACAAGGAGGAATTGCGGCCGCGCTTGGGCCTGGGGATACGCCCGAGGAGCACAGAGAAGATACTTTGATAGCGGGTGCAGGACTCTGTGATATCGATGCAGTCAATGTCTTGGTGACTGAAGGTCCGGAAGCGGTCCGGAAATTAATAGCACGCGGAGCAGTTTTCGATAAAGCAGAGAGTGGTGAGATTGCCTTAACGCGCGAGGGTGGGCACCACCGCAATCGCATATTGCATGCTGGTGGCGATGCAACGGGAGCAGAAGTTTCACGTGCCCTGTTGGCCGCCGTTCATAATGACTCAGGGATTGAAGTCATCGAACATGCTCTTGTGATTGACGCGTTGAAGTCGGCCGATGGCCAGGTTTGTGGAGTGACTCTCCATGTAATTGGGGCAGGGTCAAGTACCGGAGTTGGACGTGCACTTGCGCGCGCCGTGGTGATAGCAACCGGTGGGCTTGGGCAGGTGTATTCGCAAACAACAAATCCTTCGGTCTCTACCGGTGATGGTGTGGCTTTGGCATTGCGAGCAGGTGCAGCTGTAGCTGATGTGGAATTTATACAATTTCACCCTACGGTCCTCTGGCGTGACACGTCACAGGCAGGACAACAGCCGCTGATAAGTGAGGCGGTGCGCGGAGAAGGAGCGATCCTGCTCAATCATCGAGGCGAGAGATTTATGGTGGCGGTCCACCCACAAGCCGATCTAGCACCTCGGGATATCGTTGCGAAAGAGATCTTCAATCAGATGCGTGAGGCGCATGTTCCCCATATGTGGCTGGATGCAACTTCCGTTAAAGACTTTGCGGGAAGATTTCCCACGATCTACGCCTCGTGTATGGCAAACGGCATTGACCCTAACAAACAGCTAATTCCAGTTGCTCCGGCTTCACACTATGCATCTGGCGGAGTGTTAGTTGATCTTAACGGAGCAAGCACAGTTCCCGGTCTTTATGTCTGTGGCGAAAGTGCCTGTACTGGTGCACATGGAGCAAACCGTCTCGCCTCTAACTCACTTCTTGAAGGTTTGGTATTTGGAGCTCGCATCTCAGAACATATAGCTACCCATTTGCCGCCGCAGGCTTTGCCGGCCGATGATTCTGATGAAGAACGAATTCTGATTGATCCGACGATTCGCATTCCATTACAACTTGCTATGAGTGAAGGTGCTGGTGTTATGCGCTCGGAAAAGAGTCTAAAAGCGACTCTCGCGACGCTGGAACAGCTGGGAACGCGGCGTACTGATAAGCCGGGTGTAGATGCGTGGGAGGTATCAAACCTCTATTACCTCGCAACCGCCATCGTTCGCTCTGCTCTGCAAAGACAAGAATCACGCGGCTCTCATTGGCGTAGCGATTTCCCAGAGACCAATCCTGATTGGGAGAAGAGAATTATCCAGAGGCTAGATAAAAGTGGCATCTGGAGTTCGACATTACAGGCGGTTAAAAAATGAGCGATCCAGTATTAAAACTTATTGAACTTGCAATCGCTGAAGATTTGGATGGAGGCGTTGACATAACGTCAAATGCGACCATCCCTGAAGTACAAGAGAGCGTGGCAGAATTCATTAACCGGCAACCAGGAGTTGTGGCGGGGACCTCGGTTGCAGAAACTGTTCTTAGATACGTTGGAATATCTGATGTCTCTTTATTAATTTCAGATGGTCAGTTTGTCCCGACTGGCACATTAATCATGGAGGCTCGAGGAAATACCAGAAAGTTGCTATTAGCCGAGCGCACAGCGCTCAATTTCTTAACCCATTTGAGCGGTATCGCTACCGAAACGAGGCGCTGGGTTGAAGCTATTTCTAGTACCCATTGTCAGATTCGAGATACTCGAAAAACCACCCCAGGTTGGAGAACTTTAGAAAAAGCAGCGGTGCGAGCCGGGGGTGGTACCAACCATCGCCTCTCCCTTTCCGATGCTGCATTGATAAAAGATAATCACATCGTTGCTGCCGGAGGAGTTTTAGCTGCCTTTGAACTCGTGCGGAAACAATATCCAGATAAAGAGATCGAAGTCGAAGTCGATAACTTCCAACAATTGCACGATGTATTGCAAGCGCAGCCAGATTTAATTTTGCTTGACAATATGTCACCAGAACTTTGCCGCGAAGCGGTCACAATAGTTGCGGGCAGAGTAAAACTCGAAGCGTCAGGTGGGATTACATTAGGAAACGCATTGCAATACGCCCAAAGCGGAGTTGACTACCTAGCGGTAGGTGCATTAACTCATTCGGCTAAGGCACTGGATATCGGCCTCGACTTAAAGATGGGAATCTAAATGCTCCTCACAATCGATGTTGGAAATACAAATACTGTATTAGGTGCCTTTGATGGAGAGAAATTAATTCGCTCCTGGCGTGTAAAGACCGATCCCCGTGATACCGCCGATGAGTTATGGTTGCAATATCGTGCACTCCTCGATGGGATCAATATCGATGGGCTCTCAATCTGCTCGACAGTTCCCGCAACGCTGCGCGAACTTCGCAACATGGTGGCGCGCTACTTCAGCGAGATTCCCGTCACGATCGTCGAACCTGGGATAAAGACGGGCGTGCCGCTACTCGTTGATAATCCGAAGGAGATTGGGGCAGATCGCATAGTAAATACCCTTGCAGCCCATACTCTCTTTGGATCGACTGGACCCTGCATCGTGGTTGATTTTGGTACGTCGACGAATCTAGATGTCGTCTCACCTAAAGGCGAGTTCCTTGGGGGAGCCCTTGCCCCTGGGATCGAGATCTCAGTCGACGCCTTAGCGGCACGTGCCGCCCAACTGCGAAAAGTGGAATTAGTTAAACCCAAATCGGTAATCGGCAAGAACACCGTCGAAGCGCTGCAATCAGGGACTATCTACGGCTTTGCAGGCCAGGTCGATGGCCTCGTTACCAGAATTATTGAAGAGCTAGAGATTCTCTATCCAGAGGCGGGCCGAACTACGGTAATTGCGACTGGCGGGTTGGCTCCATTAGTCCTTGGAATTAGCGAGACTATCGATACTCACGAGCCCGACCTGACCTTGATGGGGTTGGCGATGGTTTTTGAGCGAAATTCAAGCGGTAATAACTAGCACGATAGACTCCTCGGATTATGAGTGAGCAGATTATTGAAGATGACCTACCCGAGCAATTGCGGATTCGTCGCGAGAAGCGCGCCGCTATTTTGGCTCGTGGCAGCGAGGCCTACCCAGTAGCCGTACCTCGGACCGCCTCACTGAAAGAGATACGTGAACGCCATGCCGGTCTTGAGATCGATGTAGCAACAGGAATTCAAGAGAGCCTCTCTGGACGAGTTATCTTCAAGCGAGATACTGGAAAGCTCTGCTTTGCCACGCTGCGTGAGGGAGATGGTACTGAGCTACAAGCTATGTTCTCTCTCGACAAAGTTGGCACTGAAGTTTTAGATCAATGGAAGAGTGACATAGATATTGGCGATCTCGTAAGCGTCACCGGTGAGATTATTACTTCAAAACGTGGTGAATTATCGATCCTCGCTAACTCCTATCAACTGGCGGCAAAATCTCTCCGCCCCCTTCCTGTCGAACACAAACCTCTCTCTGAAGAGACAAGAGTGCGGATGCGTTATGTCGATTTGATAGTTCGCCCAGAGGCGCGCTTTAATGCACGACTTCGCCCCCGGGTAATGAAATCTCTCCGCGAATCATTTGGATTGCGTGACTTCATTGAAGTTGAAACTCCTATGCTGCAAGTGATGCACGGAGGTGCTACGGCTCGACCTTTCAAAACTCATAGCAACGCTTACGATATGGAACTCTTTTTGCGTATCGCTCCCGAATTATTCCTTAAACGTTGTGTCGTTGGCGGTTTAGAGCGAGTCTTCGAAATTAACCGTAATTTCAGAAATGAGGGAGCTGACTCCACTCACTCCCCAGAGTTCGCGATGATTGAGGCTTATCAGTCTTATGGGGATTGGGATTCGATCGCTGAGCTCACACGTAACCTCGTTCAAGAAGCTGCGATGGCAGTATTTGGCTCTCATGTCGTAACTCACCAAGATGGTCGTGAATTAGATCTAGGCGGTACCTGGCGCGAGGCGAATCTCTTCGACCTTATTTCAGAGGGCGTCGGTGAAGTTGTTGCACCACAAGCTTCGATGGACGAACTTAAGAAGATTGCTGCCAAATTAGGGATCAAGGTTGATCCGAAGTGGGTCACCGGAAAAGTTGCTGAAGAGATCTTCGAGCATGTATCCGAAGGCAAACTTAATGAGCCCATCTTTGTGCGGGGTTATCCCGTAGATACCTCGCCGCTAGTTCGAGCCCACCGCTTGACACCAGGTCTGGTCGAGAAGTGGGACCTCTATGTTGAAGGTTTCGAGTTAGCAACAGGATATTCAGAGTTAATCGATCCAGTTATTCAACGTGATCGACTGGTTGAACAGGCAGCCTTGGGTGCCAAGGGAGATGTCGAGGCGATGAACCTTGACGAAGATTTCTTACGCGCTATGGAATACGGAATCCCGCCCATGGGTGGAATGGGAATGGGAGTGGATCGACTTTTGATGGCACTGACTGGCCTGGGAATTCGCGAAACTATATTGTTTCCGCTTGTTAAGCCAGAGGAACAGTGATTACAAGAAGATGACACTTATCATTCGCCCAGCGCGCACATCGGATATCAAAGCCATCCATACGATCATTGACGCTTATGTCCTGGGACGCCGCCTCTTGGCTAAGGAGACAGTTACCTTGTACGAAACGGTCCAAGAGTTCACCGTTGCCGAATTTGACGGGGAAGTTGTCGGCTGTGGCGCTCTGCACGTTCTCTGGGAAGACCTCGCTGAAATCCGCTCGGTCGCCGTATTAGAGAAGATGCGGGGCAAGGGGGTTGGCAATGCGATCATCGCCGATATCGTCGATCGGGCTCGCATCCTGGGAGTGGCACGAATCTTCTGCCTAACTTTTGAGACTGATTTCTTTGGTAGGAACGGATTTGAAGTTATTGAGGGCACTCCAGTTGACCACGAGGTCTACCAGCAGCTTTTGCGCTCATATGACGAAGGTATCGCCGAATTCCTGGATCTTGAGCGGGTCAAGCCCAATACTCTGGGAAATACCAGAATGCTGCGAATTCTCTAAAATTACCCCTCGAGGGCATAAATCTCAGCAAATAGGCGTTACAGGTAGGCTAATCCCAGGTAATTAAGAAAGAAGGTGCCCCCATGTTTGAGCGCTTTACAGATAGAGCCCGTCGCGTAGTTGTTCTCGCGCAAGAAGAGGCTCGCATGCTCAACCACAACTACATCGGCACCGAGCACATCCTCCTAGGTTTAATCCACGAGGGTGAAGGCGTCGCCGCAAAGGGCCTTGAGGCTCTCGGTATCTCATTGGAAGCGGTCCGCTCCCAGGTCGAAGAGATCATTGGTCAGGGCCAACAAGCCCCATCAGGCCATATTCCATTTACCCCACGCGCCAAGAAGGTTCTCGAACTTTCCTTGCGTGAAGCGTTACAGCTAGGCCACAACTACATCGGCACCGAACATATTCTCCTTGGCCTTATTCGCGAAGGTGAAGGCGTTGCCGCTCAAGTTCTGGTAAAGCTCGGAGCTGATCTCAATCGTGTGCGCCAGCAAGTAATTCAACTGCTCTCGGGATATCAAGGTAAAGAGGCGGTCGCCCAAGGTGGTCCTGCCGAAGGCACACCAACTACCTCGTTGGTACTCGATCAATTTGGTCGCAACCTCACCCAAGCAGCGCGCGAAGGAAAGTTAGATCCGGTTATCGGTCGCGAAAAAGAGATTGAACGTGTGATGCAGGTTCTTTCACGTCGCACCAAAAACAACCCAGTATTAATTGGCGAACCAGGCGTGGGCAAGACTGCCATCGTTGAGGGACTAGCTCAGGCAATTGTTAAAGGTGATATTCCAGAGACTTTGCGCGATAAGCAACTCTATTCACTCGATCTCGGTGCACTTGTTGCTGGCAGCCGTTATCGTGGAGATTTCGAAGAACGCCTCAAGAAGGTTCTCAAAGAGATTCGCACACGTGGGGATATCGTGCTCTTTATCGATGAGATTCACACCCTCGTGGGTGCCGGTGCAGCCGAAGGTGCAATAGATGCCGCAAGCATTTTGAAGCCAATGCTTGCTCGCGGAGAGCTGCAGACAATCGGTGCCACAACACTCGATGAGTATCGCAAGCACCTAGAGAAAGATGCCGCGCTGGAACGTCGTTTCCAACCTATCCAGGTTGCCGAACCAACCCTGACTCACACCATCGAAATTCTTAAAGGACTCCGCGATCGTTACGAGACTCATCACAAGGTTTCGATCTCGGATTCAGCGATTGTCGCTGCCGCGACCCTCGCCGATCGCTACATCTCAGATCGCTTCTTGCCAGATAAAGCCATCGATCTTATTGATGAAGCTGGTTCCAGACTGCGCATTCGTCGCATGACTGCTCCACCTGAGCTCCGTGAATTTGATGAGAAGATCGCGCGCGCTCGTAAAGATAAAGAGTCATCGATCGATGCCCAGGATTTCGAAAAGGCTGCTTCATTCCGCGATCAAGAGAAGACTCTTATCGCTGAGAAGGTAGATCGTGAGAAGACCTGGAAAGCCGGAGATCTCGATGTCGTCGCTGTAGTCGATGAGGAGTTAATCGCCGAAGTTCTCTCACACTCGACAGGTATTCCTGTCTTTAAGTTGACCGAGGAAGAGACGGCCCGTCTGCTCCGCATGGAAGATGAGTTGCACCGTCGCGTGATCGGACAAGATCAAGCGATTCGTGCGCTTTCACAAGCGATTCGTCGGACTCGCGCTGGCCTCAAGGATCCAAAGCGCCCTGGTGGCTCCTTTATCTTTGCCGGTCCTTCAGGCGTTGGTAAGACTGAACTCTCTCGTACCTTGGCTGCTTTCCTCTTTGGCGATCAAGATGCGCTGATTCAACTCGATATGTCTGAGTACTCCGAGAAGCACACGGCGTCTCGACTCTTTGGTGCCCCTCCTGGTTATGTCGGTTATGACGAGGGTGGACAATTAACTGAAAAGGTACGTCGCAAGCCATTCTCCGTCGTTCTTTTTGATGAGATTGAGAAGGCGCACCCGGATATCTTCAATGCACTTCTTCAAGTTCTAGAAGATGGTCGCCTCACTGACTCCCAAGGTCGTGTCGTTGATTTCAAGAACACCGTAATCATCATGACCACCAACCTTGGTACGCGCGACATTTCAAAGACAATGGGTCTTGGATTCCATAACTCTGATGATGTACTTGGAAATTACGAGCGTATGAAGCAGAAGGTGAGCGATGAACTTAAGACGCACTTCCGTCCCGAGTTCCTCAACCGTATTGACGATATTGTCGTCTTCCATCAATTGTCGGAGGAAGAAATCGTTCAGATCGTTGATCTGATGATTGCTAATCTCGATGAGCGTCTGCGGGCGAAGGATATGGGTATCGAACTCACCTCCGCAGCAAAGGCACTTTTGGCTAAGCGTGGATATGACCCAGTACTTGGAGCACGTCCATTGCGCCGCACCATTCAGCGCGAGATCGAAGATGTTCTATCCGAGAAGATTCTCTTTGGGGATGTTAAACCTGGAGAGATCACCTTGGTCGATGTCGTAACGACTGATGATAAAGAGTCATTCACCTTTACCGGCATTGTTAAGTCGACGATGCCAGATACGCCTGGTGACTTGGCAGCAACCAGCTCTAACTAATCTGCTAAATGAAAACTTTTGCCGGTGGTCTCGATGAGGCCATCGGCAATAAGTGTTTTAAGGGCCTTCTCCAATTGAGAGTTGTCGTGCCACATTTTCTTGAGAGCAACTGCTGAGAGTTTTTCATTCTCGCGCAACGCCTGCACTATGGTGCCACGGCACTGGCGATCAGTTCCGACCCAGTCTTGTGACTTTCTTACCTGATCACTTGGTGGATATCCTGCTTTACGCCAAGCACATTGGCGTTTAAGAGGACACTCTTCGCAGATTGGGTTCTTGGATGTGCAAAGTAGCGCTCCAAACTCCATTGTTGCCGCTGCCCACTTTGCGCCCTCGCTAGGGATTAATTCATACCGTAGTTTGCGCTCTAGTTGCGAGGGGGAGGAGCTTGGATGTGCGACTCCATCTATGACCCGTGCAAATAATCTGCGGATATTTACATCAAGGACGAGGGCGGGCTGGTGGAAGGCAAAGGCTGTTATTGCCGCCGCCGTATATTCGCCAACACCAGGTAGGGCCCGTAAATCCTCGATAAGGTGCGGAACCTGATTATCGAAATCTCTAGCGATGATTCCAGCGGACTCATATAAACGCAGTGCACGGCGCGGATAACCCAATCGCCCCCATGCGGTGATCACCTCTGATTTCTTAGCCAGCGATAGGTCTAGTGCGGTGGGCCACTTAATTAACCACTGGTTCCAAATGGGGAGAACTCGATTGACTGGAGTCTGTTGCAGCATGAATTCACTGACCATTACGCCCCAGGGCGTGGTATTTCGCCACGGAAGATCGCGCTTATTCTGATCAAACCAATCGAGAACGACTTGCTGCATCACTCGCTGATCTTCACCTTGGCGATCGCTTGTTCGATCCGAGAAACTTCCAAGATTTCTATACCGGGAATTTTAAGATCGGAGCCGGCAGGAACCATCGCGCGTTTAAAGCCCAGGCGAGCGGCTTCGGCTATACGTTGTTGTACTCCGGTTACTTTACGTATCTCTCCAGCGAGACCGACTTCACCAACCGCGACTAGATCGGCAGGAAGAGCCAAGCCCTTTGCGGCGGATGCTACTGAGAGCGCTACGGCAAGGTCGGCTGCGGGTTCGGTGATCTTCATTCCACCAACCGTCGCTACATATACATCTCGACCAGATAATCGGATTCCGGCGCGTAGTTCGAGCACCGCCAGTGTCATCGCGGTGCGGGGATTGTCGAGCCCAGAGGTAACACGACGCGCATTTCCAAAGTCGCGGCCTTCTGCAACGGGAACACCAACGAGAGATTGAATCTCAGCCAGGAGTGGGCGTCGGCCTTCAAGCGCAACGGTGACACATGTACCAGGAACCGGTTCGGAGTGGCGACTAGTAAAGAGTCCGGTCGGATCTGTTACTCCCACAATTCCAAGATCAGACATATCGAAGCAACCAACCTCATCAGCTGCTCCGAAACGGTTCTTGGTGGCACGTATCAAACGCAGACGCGAATGGCGCTCGCCTTCAAAATTCAAAACAACATCAACCAGGTGTTCGAGGATTCGGGGACCTGCTATCGATCCATCTTTTGTAACGTGGCCGACTAAAACCAAGGTTATATTGCGCTCTTTGGTGATACGAATGAGGGCCGCCGCAATCTCGCGTACTTGAGTTACACCGCCAGGGGCCCCTTCAACAGTGCTACTGGATATCGTCTGAACCGAATCAATAATGAGTAGTTCTGGTTGTACCGCATCGAGGTGAGCGATGATCGCCCCCAGATCATTTTCGGCAGCCAACCAGAGAGCGGGATCAATTGCTTTAAGCCGATCTGCACGAACGCGGATTTGAGAGGCTGATTCTTCGCCACTTACATATAGGGCACGCATCTGTGCTCTGGCAGATTCTGCCGCGACCGAGAGCAGAAGCGTTGATTTCCCGACCCCAGGTTCGCCGGTAAGCAATATTGCTGCTCCAGGGACCAGGCCTCCGCCGAGGACGCGGTCTAGTTCGCTCACCCCGCTAGTGCGTGAACGAGCGCTTTCAATACTGACATCACCGATGGGTAGTGCGGCTTGCGATACCGAGCCTGCCACTAGTGAGAGTCGTTTGGGGGCGCCGATCTCTTCGACACTTCCCCAAGCCTGGCATTCACCGCAACGTCCTACCCACTTGGTAGAACTCCAGCCGCATTCGTTACAGCGGAAGGGATCTTTTGCCGGGGCTTTGGCCATGATCGATTACTTCTGTGCGCCGATCGTGGCGGGATGGATAATGAAGAGCGGCAATTCGCGCTTCTTATTCTCTTTGGCTAAAGCGGCTATCGCTTCGATCCTGGCATCACAATGTTTCTTGAGTTCGGCATAACCCGCTGCGCCCATAAGGGCGATCAACTCGTTATTGTTAGAAATATAAACTGGTTCACGGCCCACATGTGCCTCGGTATTTGCGGTGCAATACCAGGCGAAATCCGCGCCTCCATCGCCCCAGGCCAGACGCTCGTACTCTCCGATCACCGTTACCGAAATCTCTTGCTCACCAAATTCGCGTGTTTCAAAGGAGCGGCGAATTGGCAACTGCCAACAGACATCGGGCTTGGTCTCAACAAAATGTACATCTTCTTTCTGCGCAAGATGATGGAGGACGCAGCCAAAACTTCCTGAGAAGCCAGGTGCTTCATAACCTTTGCGGTTGAGAAATATGCATGAATCTTCTACCTTGCGAGTCTTGCGATCCCCGTCGAGACCAACCTCTGAAATTTGTAATTTTCCTTTGGATTTCTTAGGTTGGGCCGCTTCAAAGTATTGCCACATTTCTGGAGTCAAGCGCTCTGCAACCTTTAGAGTGCGCGCTTCGTCTTGCGCATCGGAATAGTAGGCACCATCAGAGCAGCACCCAGCATCAGGCTTATCTGCATCAATTCCACAGCAGCCCGCACCATAGATGCATTGCCAATAGGAGGTAAGCCAGGTGAGGTCGCAACGGAAGAGCTCCTCGGGTTTTGCAGGGTCGGCAAATTCTACGTAATCACGCGCAAATCCATCTTTAACTTCTGGCATAGTGCGAGAGCCTACTAGTGCGAGGCGACAAGAGCAGACCCGCCAGCGCCCCCTGGGTAGCGCCATTGGCTAGGCTAACTCCCGTGAAGCAGATCGATATTAAGAGCGCCCAGGTGGGCCTTATTGGCGTCGGCAATATGGGTGAGGCACTCCTAGTCGCCCTGCTGAAAGCTGGGGCCGATGCCAGGCATATCAAATTTGCAGTGCGCCGGGCAGAGCGCAGCACACAGATAGCAGAGCGCTATGGAATCACTGCCTCTACTATTGAAGAGATGGCTGCCGCTAGCGATGTCTTGATGATAATTGTTAAGCCCCAGGATTTAGAGAGCGTTATGGAGAGAATTGCTCCGACTCTTAAAGCTGGCGCACTTGTTATCTCATTTTTAGCAGGAAAGAAGATTGCAACATTGGAATTGGGGCTTGGCCAGCCTGCAATTGCTCGCGTGATGCCTAACACTCCAACGCTTTTGGGCGCAGGAATGGCGATCGTCTCATTCAATAAATCGATTAGCTCCGATCAGAGAGATTTCGTTAACGAACTCCTGGCAGCTGCTGGAAAGAGCATTGAAGTTGAAGAGAGTCTGCAAGATGCGGCGGCGGCCACAAGCGGATCTGGGCCTGCCTACTTCTTTGCCTTTGTCGAAGCGATGGTCGCCGGTGCCGTCGAAATGGGAATTGATGCTGCAACTGCTACTACCTTGGTTACCCAAACAATTTTGGGTGCTGCAAAGATGTTAGACGAAACTGGTAAAAGCGCCGCTACTTTGCGGGAAAATGTAACAAGTCCAAAGGGAATGACCTACGAAGGACTAAAAGTTCTTGAAGAGGGCGATCTCGATGGGCTGGTTGCTCGCGCTATGAATGCGGCGGCGGCCCGCTCGCGTGCGATGGCGTGAATAAAGCACTTCTTCTCGGCTCTGCGCTCGCATTGATAATTGCAGCGCCAGCCTCGGCGGTAACGAGTCCCTTACCTATTGCGGCAACAGCTCTTACACCTACGGTTATGACTAATTTCTCTGGCGGAGATGAGGTTCAACAGTTACTAACATCGCCGACTGGGATTTTTCTGATTGGCACAATTGAGACAACAACTTCCCCGCTCGTGACATCCCCTTCACTTGGTGGGAGTGATGGATTTATTTCAGCTCTCAACCCGCAAGGGATAAAGCTTTGGGAGTTGCGGCTTGGAACAGCAGGTGATGATGTTGCAACTGCTGGATTTATCGATGCTTCTGGCACTATCTGGGTAGCTGGGTCATCGGCTATCTCGATAGGCGGGGCAACGCCAGCTTCTGGGTTAAATCGACTTACAGTGTGGCAGGTAAGCGCTGCAGGACGCTTGGAAAACACATTTACTAAGGATTTGCCGGATGTAGATATTCCCACCTCAATAACGCTCAAAGGTGCTAACTTCATTATTCAAGGTACATCTAGCAAATTGAGTCTACCCAGCTTTGCAGTCTCTTTGAATCCGCTAGGGAAGATTGGCACCGTTAAAAATAGCGTTAATTCCGTGGTTAATTCTCCTCAGATTTTCCACGCCATGAGTAGCGCTTATGGTTGGCAGAGCTTCATTGCATCAAAGGCTATTAAAGGAGTGACGGGAGTTCCTGCAAATCAAAAAACTACAGTGCTCATTAAGAGCGCTTTGAAAGCTAAAACCATGAAGGCTGTTTATTTAATTGAGGGAACGCCAATCTCATTGCTCTACCAGAGTGGAGTTGGCGTGATTGAATTGACACAAGACTCTGGAACTTATTTTATAACGATCGTCCATACTAAATAGATTAAATTGCTTTAAAGAGTTGTAACTTTCCACCGATACCAACGAGTGCGTAACGGATCTTGTTAACAGTAATCCAGATCGCACCCAAAGTATTGGCAAGGCTAGAAGTTGTAACAAGTGAGACCGTCTGATCTTCGTTGTTGATAGCACATAGTCGATTTTGGCAGTTGAAAAGCGTATGCAATCCATCGGTATTCAGCGGTGCGGTCGGGGTCCCATAGATGTCGGTACTTGCCGATATCACAGGACCATTAGTTGAAATATCCATAAACCGTAATTGATTCGGGTTGGGAATTGAAGTACCGCTCGCCGCCATCCAGGTACCACTCACATCTTTTCCGATGAGGGCGAGCGCGACGTCGTAACCAGCAACGGCCACATCTCCGCCGTAAGTATCCAAGGCGGTGTATTGCCAATCCTCGGGGTAGAGAGTGGCGCGCGTGGCTAGCCTCACTTCACCTTGTAGCGCCTGCTTCTGGGGATTTACTTGCAGAATTGAATCGTAAAGTAGATAAATAGAGCGTCCCACATTAAGGGCTTTAAGATGGAATCCGACATCGCCAGTGGTGTGACCATTGAGAAGAGAATCACCGTCGACCAATTGATAGGCCCAATTCCCAACTGTCTTCCCCACTTGGACGGCAGCTAAAACAATCCCTTCGCTTTGATCGCGATAAAAAATCTGTACGCCATCTGGGGTGTCAACACATGCGTTGGCTCCACTGACATCGCTAGCGGTGCGCATGCGGTTGGGATCTGAGTACTTAATGATTGCTGCACCGTTGCCGTCAACTACCGAGTAATTCCACTTTTTGCCGTCATATCCGGCATAGCGCAGTTGCTTATTTGTGAGATCGGCATAAACCAGGTCGAGTCTCTGGCTCTTGCCCACGGCAGAGGTACAGACGGATACATTTCCGGCGACGTTATCGGTAGTTCGTCCTCCAAGATTAGAGTTTCCGTCGACCACGCTCTTTATCCATGCCTTGCCATTCCAACTCGAAAGTTTAAGATCACCACTCTTGCCATCTGTGTAGACAATTGTTGGTGCGCCCCTAAAGGTGGTTGCAGCAAGAAATTTGGCATCCGCACCTGGATCCAAGACCGTAGATTTCCATGGCGCCTGCGGGAAGATCGCATTACTTGATTGTGGGGGTGAAATTCCTAGTTGGTTGTTGGCAGTTACCGAGAAAGAGTAATGGGAACCGTTTTTAAGTCCAGAAATTGTCACAGGGCTGGAATTCGCTTGTATGGTGGTTCCAGTTTCATTGACCTTGATGGAGTATGAAGTTACTTGTGCTGTTCGCGCATTGTCCGGAGGGTCAAAGCTAACGAGAGCCGATCTGTCGCCAACAATTGCAACGACATTTCGTGGGGCGCTAGGGATCCCAACGGGAATGCCAGGAGGTGGTTTCAGTCGCATGTCGGTGAGCATTCCCAAGACCAATGAACCCGGAGTGTGAAATACAGCGCCGGCGGGCCAGGCGGGTGACATCAGTGCATTCGCACCCGAACTTTGAAATGTTGCCTGATCAAGGTGACTTACCGAAGAACCAGATTGATAAGGAATAGGTGTATACAAGATTGGCTTAACACCATTATTTGCTGCGATGCCGTTTTTGCCCGACCAGACTAGGGTGCTCTGGAATGCTAACCCAAGCGCGGCTGAGGGAGAGGCTAAATCCATGAGGCGGCTACCATCAGGTGTTTGTGCATATGCATCAAAGGGTGTCGGTTGATCGATACTGCCATATTGTGAGAATGGATCGAAAGAGTCGTTAGAGAGAAATCCCAGCCCATGGGCAACTTCATGCAAGATGATTGATTCTAAGTCATAGAGATTGTTAGGACAGTTTCCATCCGTGCCCAGATAAAAGGAATTAGCCATTGTCGAATTGATGTTAATTGAAATTTCTGGATTGGCTGGATCAAGATCTCTTCCAGCGACCGCATTGGCCATCGCTGAGGAGTACCAAAGAGTTGAATCAGGTGCTCCAGCAAAGTTGTGAAAGAAACTCACTGGAGAGGCCGAGGCTAGAATTCCTGAAGTTCCTTGTTGGACAAAATTGGCGACAACATTGATAGGTACTGATGAACTCCAGTTATCTGACCAGATATCGATTGCAGCTTGAACTGCGTATTGGTCGGCAAGGGGAACATTTACATAATTTACTTTGAAGGTGCTGAGGGAGCCAAGATGCTTACCGTTGGGTGCAGGGGCGCTGGAGGGAAATTTCAGAGTTGCAACTGAATCGTGAGAAGCATAGATATTTACCCACGGTGCGGGCACCTTTTCAACTGATAGCGCTTGCGCCGGAGCGATCGCAGAGAGGGTTGCGAGAAAGAGAGCCGCAACCCCACTTTTTACTACGTTTCGGGCTCGCATAGTGCAAAATCTTAGTCCTCTGAGAGGATAGATACCATGAGAAAAGTTCAGATCTACTCCAGGCGCGGGTGCCATCTCTGTGATGAGGCGCTGCAAACCTTAGAAGTTCTGCAGAGAGAACTGGGTTTCGAAATCGAAGAGATATTTATTGATGGGAACGCTGACCTAGAGTACAAATATGGAGAACAGGTACCAGTAATCCATATCGATCACGTGCAACATGATTTCTTTACCGTTAACCCCGCACGTTTTCGAAAATCCTTTGGAGAGATCTCTTAACCGCCCGCGCCAAGAAACTTTAATTATCTTTAGACAGGACTTCGTCTGCATCAATGATGCGATAGGCATAACCCTGCTCCGCTAAGAAGCGCTGGCGATTTTGGGCAAAGTCTTGATCGACGGTATCTCTGGCTACAAGTGAGTAGAAGCGCGCACTTCGTCCATCGGATTTGGGACGCAAGATGCGGCCTAAACGTTGCGCCTCTTCTTGCCGAGATCCAAATGTTCCAGAGACTTGGATCGCGATAGTGGCATCCGGCAGATCAATGGAGAAGTTAGCCACTTTAGATACCACCAAACATTTAATCTCGCCGTCACGATAAAGATTAAATAGTCGCTCTCGCTCTTTGACGGGAGTATCTCCTTTTATCACTGGTACACCTAGCTCAGCTCCAAGCGCATCGATCTGATCCAAGTATTGACCAATAACCAGAACTTGATCGTCGGCGTGTGCACGGGCTAATGCGATAGCGACTTTATGTTTTGTTGCGGTCGTAGAACAGAATCGGTAGCGATCTTCTTGTTCCGCGGTCGCATAGTTGAGGCGTTCTTCTTCGGTGAGAGTTATTCGCACCTCTACGCAATCTGCTGGTGCAATGTAGCCTTGTGACTCAATCTCTTTCCAAGGAACGTCAAAGCGCTTGGGTCCAATTAGGGAGAAGACTTCACCTTCCATGCCATCTTCGCGGACCAAGGTTGCCGTAAGTCCAAGTCGGCGCCGTGATTGAATATCTGCGGTAAAGCGGAAGATGGGTGCAGGGAGTAGATGGACTTCATCGTAAATAATCAGACCCCAGTCGATCGCATCAAAGAGGTCGAGATGAGAGTAAACACCGTTGCGACGCATCGTCATGACTTGGTAGGTCGCAATTGTTACCGGGCGGATCTCTTTCTTTGCTCCAGAGTATTCTCCAATGTCATCTTCATGCAATGTAGTACGTCGTAATAACTCATCGCGCCACTGTCGAGCGGCAACTGTATTCGTTACCAAGATTAGTGTTGTGGCTTTAGCGTGAGCCATCGCTGCGGCACCGACGATAGTCTTGCCGGCTCCACAAGGGAGGACAACAACACCAGAGCCACCATGCCAGAATCCTTCGGCCGCCATCGCTTGATATTTACGAATCGACCAACCCTCTTCTCGGAGGGCAATCTCGTGGTGCTCGCCATCGACATAACCGGCAAAATCTTCAGCGGGCCAGCCCAATTTAAGTAGGGCCTGCTTTAAGAATCCCCGTTGTCCCGGGTGAACGACAAGGGTCTCATCATCAATCTGCAGGCCGAGCATCGGCGCGATCTTCTTGCCACGTGTGACTTCGCGGAGCACAGCGGGATCGCTGGAAACCAGGGTGAGGCCGTGAACTGGGTGAGCTTCAAGTCTTAATCGGCCATAGCGCGACATGGTTTCTGCAATATCGATGAGCAGGGCATGGGGGACAGCGAAGCGTGAATACTTTAAAAGGGTATCGACTACCCGTTCGGCATCGAGGCCAGCGGCGCGTGCATTCCATAGTCCCAGCGGAGTTAAACGGTAGGTATGAATATGCTCTGGAGATTTTTCCAATTCGGCGAAGGCTGCGATCGCTCTTCGACATTCATCAGACAGTGGATGGTCAATATCGAGCAACAGGGTCTTGTCACTCTGGACAATCAGTGGACCATCAGCCATTAAATTAATTCCTTAATGAAGCCCGCGATGAGCGAGATTCTGGTTTCGATACGACTGGCAAAAATATGTTCATGGGCAGCATGTGCACCATAACCGGAAGCTCCCAGCCCATCCAGCACTCTTCCGCCAACGGCTGCTGCCAAATTCCCATCGCTGGCACCACCGACGCAAACGCTACCAACTGGAGGCAGCCCCAATTTCTTAGCAACTACTTCAATTAATTCGTACAACTCGGCAGTTGCGGTGCGCTCCAGAGGAGGTCGATTTATTCCTCCAGATATTTCAATCTTTGCATCTGGGTGGAGCGGCCGCAGCGACTTAATAGCTGCATCAACGCGGGTTAGTTCAGTGGATAGGAAGGAGCGAGCATCAACATCAAGAGTTGCGGTTGCCGGAACGGTATTTGTGGTGGAGCCCGAGTGCATCAAGGTTGGAACTACCGTAGTTCCATGATCTGAGTTCTCAAGAGCGGCCAGCGCCAGTGCGATCCGAGAAATTTCAGTAGTGGCGTTGATTCCCTTTTCGGGTTCGAGTCCAGCATGGGCGGCACGACCGTGAATCGTGATGCGATACATAGATGTACCTTTACGACCTATTTTGACCGTGTCATCAATCGAAGATTCAAAGACGAGCGTGGCTTTTGCAGATTTAGCAAGGCGCTCGATCAATTCACGTGATGCGTGCGAACCAATTTCTTCATCGGTGGTACCAATAAGCGCAATTTTTTCGCATGCGTTTGGAATATCTTTAATGGCATACATCGCCTGTAAAAAGCCGGCCTTCATGTCGAAGATGCCAGGCCCGAAGATCTGATCACCCTCGATTCGCCAGAGCGGCAGATATGAGTCAGTAGGCCAGACGGTATCGAGATGACAGAGAAGGACTACTTCAGGCGCTTGCGCTCCCCACCAGAAGACGGGACGACCGCCTGCCTGTGAGATCTCTGCGGCCTGGGGAAGATTTCGCGAGGCGATCTGTACCGCTAACTCAATGACCTTGGTGCAGGCGGCAATATCCTCACTGGGAGATTGGCACTCCACCAGTTCTTGTAGGTCGGCGAGGAAGGTCATGGGCTAAGCCTAGTTGGCGGGGCTTACGCCGGTGATACGAGGGATGCGAAAATGCGCGATCTCGCCTGTGGCATGGTCGCGCGCGACCAAGGTGCCGAGTGAGATCGAGAGCGGGTCGATTAGTCGGTTAGAGACACCGCCGTTGGAGTCGGCGTATCCAATGGTCAGGCTGGCGCGCTCTTCGATAAATTTATGGAGTATGTCTACGGTCTCATTGGCTGTGGTCCGAGGTACGTCGCGTGGTTTATGGGAGCTGGCGCGCTCGCCAGCCCGCAGCGCACGCACTGCAGAAGCGATCAAAGTTTCGCCTGGTGCAGTTAATTCAGCGATCACCCGCGGAGGTTTTGGCCTCGCCTTGGCACGCCTAACTTTAGGGGCAGAAATTAAAACACCAGTCTCATTTTCAGCAGCCGGCAAGTACCCACCATCTCGAAGAATTCGCATTAGCTCTGCGCTATCGAGGTCGCTTATTAAAACCTGCGGCGCAAGTTTGCGTAACCTTAAATGTTCAAGTCGCTTATCGTGCATGATCTCTTGAATGAGACCTTCATCTTCACAACGAAGGTATGAGGTCGTGCTACCTGCACGCAATTTTCCGTGACGCTTTGCAACATCTGAAATCAAATAATCTAAAGGTTGTGGCATCGGAGTCTTGGAGATCTTCTTGAGGAAATCTCTAATCTGATCGCCGGTCTGCCCATGATCCAAGCCGCGGCGAATAGATGCTTCGCTGAAGCGATAAACGCTAGCGCCACCACGACTTTCGATATCTGCGATGGTACCAATGGCATTGGCAAGTTCCAGAGTGAGTGGGCCAGGAGCTATCGCACTGTTGTCAGCCTGAATAAGAATATGATCAACGGGTTTTGGTAAGGCTTTTTCCACGCCCAAATCTTCTTGTGAGATAAGTGCGAGTGCAAAAGTTGATATTGCTCCTTGCCCGCTCAATCCCAACCACTCCGCTTCGCGAAGAATCCATTCCGTGTAATCCCGATTGGCTCGCGTTGGGAGTAACCAGGTGAGTGTGGCTGCAATTGAATCCAGAGAAGGATCGGTCTCTAGATGGTCCTTAAGCAAATTGAGAATTACCTTTTTGAGAGTGGATACCCCACCTCTATCTAACTCTGGACCCAAGGCAGCGATATTTTTCGAGTCGCTCTTTCCGATAAGGCCACTTACTCGTGAAGTTTCCAACCAGAGAGTAACTAATGCGTGCCATTGTTCTTCAATGCTCTTTGTGAGCCAAAGGTCAAAGGCGCTTGTGGGAAGAATTTGATCATCGGTATCAATGACTATTAGTCCGCCGATGTAAAGGAGTTCAGCTACAAATGCGGCGCAACTCTCTGAAATACCTAAGTGCTCCGCGGTGCGCTTTAGATCGCGGACGCCAAGTCCACCAGATCGAAGCGCCGTAGGTGGCTCGTCGGACCAATTGTGCCCCAGCTCTTCAGCCCATCGAACGAAGGTTGAAATATTTGCGATAGCTGCCAAATCAGCTGACTTCTGCTTTCTCTGCACGCCAGTCACGGAAGGTCGGGTGGGTTGTAGAGATTTGAAAACCTTTCCTTCGCGAAAGTGCATTGCTACTTCGCGCGGCAGTAAAACGGTTTGGGAATCAAAAGGGACAAGAAAATTATTCTCTAATAACCACTTGATTGCCGGAGGCGCCTTCTTGATATCAGCGATTTGGCCTTTGGGTGGTCCCCAGACCATCTTCCCCAGAGTTTCAATGGCACCTTTAGGAGCGGCTTCAAGTGCAGCGAAATCAAATGGCTTAGAACTTTTAGCGCCTAGACCAGCAGGATATTCTCCAATGATCGTGCGAACATTTGACGTGACGCGATAGCGCTCACCATCGCGGTAAATTAGCGCGATCTCCCAAAGTGATTTAATTGCACTTATTGCATCATCGGATGTGATTGCCATGATTTGTTGCAATGAGATGGGTTCGTCAAGGGTGCAGATCGCGGTCAAGATATCTAAACGGAATTTGTCCAAGGATTCACGCGCGCGCATCAGGCTCGGCGCTGAATTAGCGCGTGCCGCTAGAGCCATTACATCCGTTGGGACAGGCGAGATGAGATCNGGCCGNAGCGAGAAGAGCACTTTGATCTCATCATCGGATCGATTGCGTAGCTCTTCAGTGAAGGAGACCGTTGGGGTAGACATAACTGGCCTACATTACTGGGGTTTGCTTACCTGCTGTGACGCCAACTCCGTGGGGATAAGAGGGTCCGGAGCTTGACCAAGCGCCCAAGTACCGGCGCAGCCACCTTTTTCAAGGCTCGCATCCTACGAAAGTCATAAATTGGCCACGCTTCCCGCAAGGCATGGATCTGCAGGAGCGTGTCGGGATTGATTGCTCGGGGGTTCCCCACCACTTCCAGCAGAGGGATGTCATGGTGACTATCGGAGTAGGCATACGAGTTGGCCAGATCAATCCCACGTTCCTCAGCCAAGGCTCTTACTGCGATCGCCTTCGCTGGGCCATGCAAGAGTTGGCCGATTAACTTGCCCGTATAAACGCCATCTTTAACCTCTGCGACCGTTCCAAGGGCTCCAGTAAATCCCAGCCGCTTAGCGATGAGATCGGCAAGATCCTTTGGAGTGGCCGTAACGAGCCAGACCTCTTCATCGTGATCTAGGTGGTTATTCGCAATTTCGATCGTTCCCTGCCAGAGGGCGGGAGAGACATATTCGTCATAGACCTCTATGCCCATCTTTTCGATAATGGCGACATCGTGGCCCCGGAAGAATTCACAGGCTGCTCCTTGGATCTTGGCGATCTCTTCCTTGTTCTCAATTCCTGAGAGGCGGTATCGCAAATTCGCCATCACAAAGTTGGAGATATCTTTCTTTGTGAAGAAGCCCCTTTGGTACATCCCCTTGCTGAGGAAGAAAAGGGAGGATCCCCGCATCAAGGTATTGTCGACATCAAAGAAAGCTACTCGCTTCAAGGGGAGCGCCATATCACTAGCCTAGCCACCCTGGCGCAAACCCTGGCGCAAACCCTGGCGCAGGCCCAGCCGCGCTCCTCCTTTATGCTTGCGGTATGAGTTCCACCATTCACTTCTTGAGGCATGGAGAGGTCTTCAACCCTGAGAAGATTCTTTATGGGCGCCAGCAAGGCTGGTACCTCTCTGAGCGCGGCCAGGAGATGGCCCAGACGGTTGCGCAGTGGTCCAAGCAGTTCGATGTCGGAGCAGTCTTGGCCTCGCCCCTGCAGCGCGCCCAGGAGACCGCGCGCCCGCTGGCGCAGGCACACTCTTTGCAGATAATCACCGACGAGAATTTAATTGAAGCCTCGAATGTCTTTGAAGGTGAAAAATTTGAAATGGGTTCTGGGGTTTTGCGCCACCCTAAATCTTGGCGCCATTTAACTCGCCCGTGGGTTCCCTCTTGGGGAGAACCTTATGAAGAGCAAGTGGCTCGTATGTTGGCAGCGCTCTTCGCTGCGCGCGATGCTGCGGGTGGCAAAGATGCCTTTGCTATTTCACATCAACTTCCTATTTGGATTCTTCGCTCTGCAGTTGAAGGTCGCCGCATGTTGCATGATCCGCGCAAGCGTCAATGCACGCTGGCCTCTGTCACGAGTTTCCATCTAGATGCTGCAGGAGATATTGAAGGGGTTAGCTATTCGGAACCGGCGCGCCACCTCTTGCCGGAGAAGAAATGAAGCGGTGGGCGCTCCTTGGATCTGCCTTGCTCCTTTTACTTACTGGTTGTTCTAGCGGTGGGTTATCGACAGTAAACCAGAACGCATTTGTCTCTGGTGATGGTGTTGCAATATACGTGAAGGCTCCAGATAGAAAGTTGGCTCCGATTATTTCTGGAGCAACATTGCAAAGTGGGTCCATAACTCTCGCAAAGGGAAAGGTAACAGTTCTTAATGTTTGGGCCTCATGGTGTTCCCCCTGTCGTGCCGAAGCACCTCTGCTTTCTGACTTTGCTACCAGGTATGCGCCGCGAGGAGTTCAGTTTGCGGGAATCTTAACGCGCGATAATGCCTCCTCCGCTCTGGAATTTGTGAAGCGCTTTAAGATCGCATATCCGATATTTACCGATGATTCTATTCTTGCTAAATTTAGAAACTCGCTAGTTCCTAATGCGATTCCAACGACGCTGATTATTGATGCACATGGATATGTTGCTGCGCGTGTAAGCGGTGAAGTGACCGTCGCACTTCTTACCAATTTGCTCGAAAAGGTTCTGCAGGATGCGCCTCATGCATAACTTCTTCGTGCATCAGATACTTGCAGGCAACGTGCTTCTGGCGTTGGGGGTTGCGGTCATTGCAGGCCTCATCTCATTCTTCTCGCCCTGCGTGTTACCTCTCGTTCCAGGCTATCTTGCTTATTCAGCGGGCATGACGGATGTAAAGAACAAAGGCCGTACTGCGCTTGGTGCAATTCTCTTTGTCTCAGGATTTTCAGTGCTTTTCATAAGTTATGGTGCGCTCTTTGGTTCCCTTGGATCAAAGATTTCCAGCGGGTCACGTTGGTTGCAAATTGTGCTTGGCCTTCTGACTATGTTGATGGGCACCATCTTTCTCTTCAATCAAAAGTTTTACCGATCGTTCAAACCTCAATGGAAATCAACAACGGGGTTGCTCGGTGCGCCTCTCTTAGGTTTCCTCTTTGGTTTAGGTTGGACACCGTGCATCGGCCCAACACTAGGCGCGGTGCAGGCTCTCTCGTTTCAAAGTTCGAGCGCACTTCGAGGAGCAATATTGAGTGTGGGTTATTGTTTTGGAATCGGCGTCCCATTTATTGCCGTCGGGTTGTTCTTTGACCAATCGGCGAAATTGCGGCGCTTTATTTCCAGGCACGGTAATCTCTTAACGATATTTGGTGGAGTTTTCCTGATTATTATTGGTTTCTTACAGGCAACTGGATTGTGGGGGCAGATCATTAACTCGCTGCGCACTTCAATCTCGAGTTTTGTGCCGGTGGTCTAATGGAGCGCAATGAGAACGAAATTCCGAGTATTGGAGCGCTAGGTTTACTTCGCTGGGCTTGGCGTCAGTTAACAAGTATGCGCACCGCATTGATTCTGTTGATGCTCCTAGGGGTAGCCGCTATTCCTGGGTCGTTATTTCCACAACGTAGTCAAAATCCGCAGAAAGTGGGCTCTTATTTTACGAGCGATCCCACGCTTGCGAAGTGGATGGATCGTCTCCACCTATTTAATGTTTATGCATCCCCCTGGTTCAGTGCGATTTACCTCCTTCTCTTTATCTCTCTTATTGGTTGCGTTCTGCCTCGAACCTTCCACCACCTGCGCGCGATTGCAAAGAAGCCACCTCTCACTCCCAGAAATCTAGAGCGCATGGAGGGTTATCGAATTGTTTCGGCAGATCCGATAAGCGCTTTAGAAATTTCACAGAAATGGTTGAAGCGCCACCACTTTCGGATTAGACGTGAAGGTAATTCCATATCTGCCGAAAAAGGTTATAGCCGCGAGACCGGAAATCTGCTATTTCACCTCTCATTAATATTAATTTTGGTGGGAATCGCCCTCGGTTCACTCTTGGGGATGAAGGGTGAAGCTATTTTGAATGTGGGGGATCGATTTATAAATACGCCCACCTCATATGACAATATTAATTACGGGAAATTTCAAAGGCAGGGATCACTTGTGCCCTTCTCGTTAACGGTCAAGGACTTTGTCGCCTCATATCTTCCAACTACAGGTCAACCGAGCAATTATGTTCTCACGACTAATATCTCAGCTCCAATCGGATCAGCGCCTAAAGAGGTCATAATAAAAGTCAATAAGCCATGGACTTCCGGCAGTACCAAGGTTTATTTGCAGGCAAATGGCTATTCTCCGGTCGTTACGGTTCGGGATAAATCGGGCAACGTTACCTTCCAAGGAGCGGTCATATTTCTTCCGCAAGATGGCAATCTAAGTTCTTTAGGAGCGATCAAGATCCCCGATATGACACCACAGATAGGTTTTATCGCATCATTTATTCCCAACGGCAAGTAGTAGCGCAACGAGGGGAATCTTCTCGACATATCCCGAGGTGCTAGATCCTCGCCTCGTCTTATCAGCCTGGAAAGGTAATTTGGGACTAGATAGCGGAACTCCGCAATCGGTTTACTCGCTGGATACCTCCAAGATGACGAAGATTGGTCTTAAAGCGCTAACTCTGGGAAGCACATACGACTTTGGCGCGGGAACAATCACCTTCGATGGCTGGAAGGCTTGGGTCAATCTGCAGATTGTTGATGATCCTGGGAAGATGTACGCACTCTACGGTGCGATCTTCGCAATCTTAGGGTTACTGATCTCACTCTTTACGCGCCAGCGCCGGATTTGGATAAAGGTGGGCGATGATGTTGAAATAGCAGGTCTTGCAAAGAACGGTATTCCAGGGCTCGAAGAGGAACTCAAGGCGCTAGCGCGGGCGCTTGAAGAAGTTAGGGGAGATAATCAGTGACGTCAACCAACCTTGCATATTTTTCGAATGGCGCAATTTATGCCTGTTTGGCAATCTTCACGATTGCATTTCTTTCTCATGCGATTGAAGTCTCTTGGTCGGTTCGTAACGTAGAAGGCCACAATCGGACAGAGTTTGATTTTGAGAAGACGGCGCGAGCTGGTCGCATTGGGACCGCCATGATGATTCTTGGCTTTGCAGTATTGGCCGTCGCAGTTGTCACACGCGGATTATCTGCCCGCCGAGTTCCGTGGGGCAACATGTATGAATTTTCGATTACCGGTGCCTTGATGTTGACTGCGGCTTACCTATTTGCCTTCGCAAAATACAAGGTGCGTTGGCTCGGACTCCCGGTTTCAATATCAGTGCTTCTCACTCTAGGAACAGCCATCACGGTGCTCTATCGGCCCAGCGCCCCGCTGGTTCCTGCGCTTAAATCACCATGGCTGGCTATCCACGTATTGGCTGCGATCATCTCTGGCGGAGTCTTCTTAGTAGCTAACTTGGTTGCTGCCACATATCTCGTTATGGAACGTTACGAACTTAAGGGTGGGCGACCACAATGGGCGAGCAAGATCCCATCACTGGATAACTTGGATCAACTTTCGTATCGCTTGATCGCATTTGTATTTCCACTCTGGACCTTTGCGGTTATAGCAGGCGCAATTTGGGCAGAATCTGCTTGGGGTAAGTATTGGAGTTGGGATCCAAAGGAGACTTGGGCTTTCATTACCTGGGTGGCATATGCCGCGTACCTACATGCACGTGTAACGGTGGGATGGCGTGGCCGTCGTGCTGCTTGGTTATGTATCTTCGCCGGCTCAACATTCCTGTTTAATTACATCTGGGTAAATATATGGGGAAGTGGCCTGCACACTTATTCTGGTTTGTAGGATTTAAAGTTGCTTTAAGAAATCTGGATTGTCATCAGGTGGAATCATGCGACCAGGGCGAGACCGAGGAAGGGTAATGGATTTTGCGCGACCGATGAGGAGCCAAGCTATAGCTCCAAGGGAACCAAAGATAATGATGATAAGTAGCCAAGCCCACTTGGGCAGATTGCGCACACGGTCTTGATCTGTACGGGCACAATCGAATAGGCCAAAAAGCCATACTGCAAGGCCACCAACAACAATGAGAACATCGAACATAGGCATTAGTTTACTCGTTAAAGCAAAAGCGCGATCGCCAGAGAAGTTGATAAGAATAATTGCAACTTTCCCACCTGACCGAGCATTGGAATCAGCTCCGCGCCAGCGGCGCCTGCCTGGATCCCTCGGGAAATTTTCAGAGTTATTGGAGTGAAGAGAAGGGTGATGAGCGCCCATGGAGTGATAACCGTGGCTAGAGCGGCCGCCAAGTGAGCCAGAAGAAGTAGCGCGATGAACATCTGACGGGCTCGCTTATCACCCAGGCGAACGGCCAATGTCTTCTTTCCGACGAGCGAGTCCTTCGGTAGATCCCTTAAGTTGTTGATTGCCAGGAGCGAACGAACAGGAGAGCGCTCCCACGGGTATCGATACCAACACGCTCTGCCATGAGATGCGGTGGGATTGCACGACGTAACTCCCCATGGTTGCAACGAGACCAAAGAAGAGAAAGACTGAGATTTCGCCGAAACCGGAGTAGCCGTAAGGTCGCTTGCCTCCTGTGTAATTCCAGGCGGCAAAAATACTGATCAGCCCTACCAGGACGAGCCACCAGGAAACGCGGATCGCCAAGATTGCACCGAGTGCAGAGGCGATCGCAAAGCAGATAAATGCCGCTTGTTTTACCGCGCGGGCAGATACTAAGCCACTTGCAACGAGGCGCACTGGTCCGACGCGATTGTTATCAGTTCCACGAATTCCATCGCTGTAGTCATTGGAGTAATTAACTGCAATCTGTAGGAGCAAGCTCACCAATAGGGCCAGGAGTGCATTGAGGTAGTTGATCGAGTGGTGGTCTCTTCTAATTAGCGCGGTGCCGACTAATACCGGTGAGATTGCCGCTGGAAGAGTTCTTGGACGCGCACCGGCTATCCATATGTTTTTTCCGCTCATGGACGAATCATCTCAAACTTTCTCGATAACTTCAGACGATCGGGCTTCCCAATTGAAGTAAAGGGTAATTCGATCTCTGCAAGGAATAATTTGGGGACAGCGTGGTTTCCAAAATTTGCACGCAGAGATTTAGAAATATCTGCGCTATCCATCTCGCCCGAACTGGCCAAGCAGAGCCTCTGTCCCCATTCCAGATCCGCGATGGCACAGCTCATGAAAGTGCTCTGATGTGATTTATTCAGATATTCGTCGATTGCGCTTAAAGAAATCTTTTCGCCGCCAGAGATAATCAGATCATCGATCCTTCCGAGGACTGTTAATTTTCCCTCATCAAATCGCCCTGCATCATTCGTCAAGAACCATCCATCTTCATCGGCGAGAGGAATCGGTGATCCCAAATACTCATGAGCTTGCATAGGACCACGCAGCGCTATGCGATCTTCGCCACGAATCTCGACTTCTACCCCATGGAGAGGTTGGCCGTTGTAGACGCACCCGCCGCTCATCTCTGACATTCCATAAGTGGTTACGACATTAATTCCAGATTCTTTTGCTTGTTGGAGCAGGTTTGGATCTATCGCGGCTCCGCCCACTAGTACGGCTTGTGCGCTCTGCAAGGCGCGTAAAAGGTCACCCCTCTCATTTAGCGCTCGGAAGAGTTGAGTGGGGACAAGGGATGTGAAATCAAAGTTCTTCTCAGAAATTGCGCTTCCAAGTTGAATTGCGCGCGCGAGAACATTTACACCGGCTATGTGATTAGTCGGCAATAGCAGAGACCAAACCTGGCCCGCCTTTGCTCCGAGAAATTGATGGGATGCGGCAGCGCTTGCCTGCACGGCGGAAGCGGTAAGGGCCACCTCCTTCGGAGCGCCACTTGAGCCACTGGTGGGAATAACGACCGCAATGCTTGAATCGACCGAGTTGAATTGAGAGGGGGCAAAGGCCAAAGCTGGACCATCACCCTGCAGGGCTGCATGCAGCGCCTCCTGGATCTGGGGTATTGACCAGGTGGAGGGAATTTCTAGCAACTCTCGCGGTGACGTATTAACCATAGCCCCCGTAGGCTATCGGCTTGGAACGAATTACCGGAAGTGAAATTCGCAAAGCTGCAAAAGGAGTAAGTGTGAGTAAGCCGTTTAAGCGTGAACCAGGCAGTCGTGTTATCCCAAGCTGGCAGATCGGCGCAGGTAGCGAGAAGTTCATCGACATCATTTACGAAGTTGGCGACGGCATGGCAAAGATCACGATAAATCGTCCACAAGTCAGGAACGCCTTTCGCCCAGAGACTCTCATCGAATTGCAAGAAGCGTTTTCGCTCGCACGCGATGATGAATCAGTTGGAGTCATTATCTTTACTGGTGCTGGCACCGAAGCATTTTGTTCCGGGGGAGATATCAACGTTCGCGGCGATGATGGATATATCGGAAGCGATGCACTGGGTAAAAAAGGAATCGGACGACTCAACGTTCTCGATCTCCAAATTCAAATTCGCCGATTACCTAAACCCGTCGTTGCCATGGTTGCTGGTTGGGCAGTTGGTGGAGGTCATGTACTGCACGTCGTTTGTGACATAACAATCGCTGCTGATAATGCAAAGTTCGGTCAAACCGGACCGATGGTTGGATCTTTTGATGGTGGATATGGGGCGGGGCTGCTTGCCGCGCATATCGGTCAGAAGAAAGCGCGCGAGATCTGGTTTATGTGCCGTCAATACGATGCCGCCGAGGCGCTGGATATGGGACTTGTAAACACCGTTGTTCCAGTTGCAGAACTAGAAGCCGAGACGGTTTCATGGTGTCGCGAGATGCTTCGCCACTCACCAATGGCTCTTCGCCTCTTAAAAGCCGGGCTCAATGCGGCAGATGATGGCCTAGCAGGCGTACAACAACTTGCGGGCGATGCCACTCTGCTCTTTTACTTGACGGAAGAAGGTCAGGAAGGTCGCGACGCCTATAAAGAGAAGCGCGATCCCGACTTCACTAAGTTCCCACGCCGCCCATAATTATGCTGGAGAAGTATTGTCCGGAATTATCGATTCTATCGATACCGCTGCGCAATAAATTTCGTGGAATAACCATCCGAGAAGTTGCCATCTTCCGTGGAGCTGCGGGGTGGTCAGAGTTCAGCCCCTTTCTTGAGTATGACGATGAAGAGGCGGCAATATGGATGGATGCGGCGTTAGAGGCGGCGCATCAACCGTGGCCCGAGCTCTATAAAGATCGCATTGCAATTAATGCAACACTCCCAATTGTAGAACCAGCAGTAGTGGGTGGAATTCTCGAGCGCTTCCCGGGAAGTACCACTGCGAAGATTAAAGTAGATGATTTTGAGCATGGCTCGCTGGTCGTTGCAGAAGTGCTCGAAATCAACCCAGAGATGAAGATTCGTCTCGATGTCAATGGCGGATGGGATGCAGAGCAGGCTATTAGCAACCTATTGGAGTACCACCTGCGCTTTGGAGACGTCTTTGACTATGTAGAACAACCTTGCCTAACTCTTGAGGAGTTAGCTGTGGTTAAGCCAGAGGTACCAATTCGGATCGCTGTTGATGAATCCATTCGAAAGAATTTAGGCGCTGACTTCAAGAACTTTTCCGCTTTTGCTGATGTGGCGATTATTAAATGGCAACCGGTTGGAGGTTTTGCGGCCGCGCATAAGATCGTCAGGGAAATTGATTTACCAGTCGTTATTTCTAGCGCGCTTGAAACGGGCATTGGCATCTCCCACGGATTGGCACTTGCCGCTTCATTTAGAGAGAGCTCACTGGCCTGTGGGCTTGGAACAGTCGCGCTCTTGGAAGGAGATATCTGTTCACCCGCGACCACAGTTGAAGATGGGTTTATTGAAGTGAAACGGCGCGAGCCTGTTGATTTTGAGAGGTACCTCGCATCCACAGAGCGTGCCGATTACTGGAAGCAACGTATTCTTAGAGTCTTACAAATAATCGAGGGGCGGAGCATATGAATGCCACGACGTTAGCCCGCGATATCGTTCGCCAATTAATTGAGAACGGAATATCAGATTTTGTCCTTTCTCCTGGTTCACGAAACGCTCCCCTTTCAATTGCCCTGCACGAAGCAGAGCGTGGGGGCCTCATTAATCTCTATGTGCGGATAGATGAGCGCGGAGCCGCTTTCTTTGCCCTGGGATTAAGCAAGGCATCAGATAACTATGTTGCAGTTATATGTACTAGCGGCACAGCAGCAGCCAATTTTCATCCGGCGACTCTCGAGGCGTATCACTCCGCAAATAAACTATTGGTAGTCACTGCAGATCGCCCAGCACATCTGCGGCGTACTGGCGCCAATCAAACGACCTTGCAGGTAGATCTACTTGAACCGGTACCTACGACTGATATCTCGACATCTATTTCTATCTCGAAACTTTTGTCCACGGGTCCCATTCACCTCAATATCCAATTTGATGAACCCTTACTCTCTGATGATCGCACTGACTGGCTAGCAGGTTGGGCGCCGCAAGCCAAGGAGGAGCCAATTGGAGAACCAAGCCATATCTTCTATCCAAAGGTCCGCGGATTATTGGTTATTGGGCACGATCGCGCAGGAATTGCTTCAAGTGCTCTTTCGCATTTTGCCCAAAAACTCGGTTGGCCGATCGTTGCAGAAGATCCACTCTCATTCCCTACCTGCGTTGCTCACGCTGCGCTTATTCTCAGCGATCCCGAAATTCGTAAAGCTCTAAAGCCTGATCAGATCGTTGTAGTTGGCCGACCTACGCTCTCACGGAGCATTGCCGCGCTTATAAATGAGTGCGATCAGTTAACCATCATTGATTCTCGGGCATTGACGGTAGATACCGAACGAAGTGCTGCACAGATTTTTAGCGAGATTCCCGATTGCTCAGCGACACCTGATTTGCACTGGTTAAAACTCTGGCGCGATTTGTCCAGGCAGGCGGAGAACTCTCTCCATCTCACATGGTCCGAACAATCGGCGGTTTCAACCATTACTGCAAATATCCCAATCGATGCCGCTCTCTTTGTGGGAAGCAGCCGCCCTGTGCGCGATATCGAAGCCTTTGCTAAACCACGTTCTGGAATTGATACCTATGCCAATCGAGGTTTGGCCGGCATAGATGGAAATATCTCTTGTGCCTTCGGCATTGCAGAAAAGTATGAGCGTTCATATGCAATTATGGGGGATATTACATTCCTGCACGATATTTCTGCGCTGGTTAATCCGAGTGATGCCAATCTGACTATTTTTGTCATTGATAATAATGGTGGTGGAATATTCAGCACCCTGGCACAAGCTGGTGTGGATGGATTTGAAAAGATATTTGGTACTCCGCACAATCTGGATTTAGAGCGAGTGATTCATGGTTTTGGTGGGCAAGTGACCAAGGTAAAGACCGATTCTGATTTGCTCCACGTTTTGCGCCATGAGGCGAAAGGCCTTAACTTCGTTGTAGTCGAAGTCCCCGATCGTGTAACTAATGCAGCGGTACTAAAAGAGATAACTCAGAGCCTGGTGAGTGCACTGCGGATGGGAAGTAATTTAGCCTGACTTTCAGCTAACTCTTGATCGGCAGAAGAACCTGCAACAATTCCACAACCAGCAAAGACGCGGATTGATCTGTGGTCGGGCGCAATTTGTCCGCAACGAAGTGCAATCCCCATCTCTCCATCGCCGTGGGCATCGATCCAGCCAACTGGTCCGGCATATCTACCGCGGTTCATTCCTTCAAGTTCGCCAATCACTGCCATCGCCTTGTCCGTGGGAGTGCCACAGACAGCGGCCGAAGGGTGTAGCGCTGCGATCAATTTGAAGATATCTACCTTGGTGGCGGTGTCGTTAATAACCCCTGTGACATCGGTGGCTAGGTGCATGACATTGGGAAGGTGAAGAACGAAAGGTGACTCGGGGACATTGGTAGATGATGCAAATGGTTCCAGGGCTTCTGCAACAGAGCGCACTGCATATTCATGCTCTTCTAGATCCTTTGAGGACTTTGCCAATGAACCAGCCAAGGCGAAGTCGCGCTCTTCGTCTCCAGTTCGACGAATAGTCCCAGCAAGAACCCTGGAAGTTACAAGCGATTTACTCAAGCGAACGAGCAGTTCAGGTGTTGCACCTATTAAGTTATCAACCAAGAAGAGCCAGGTCGACGGGTATTCAGTCTCCAAAGATTGGATCAATGCTGCAGGATCGATCTCCTTATTTGCATGAGCTAAGAGGTCTTGTGCCAGAACTACCTTCTCCAGATCACCTGATTTAATTCTGAGTACAGCTTCTTCAACGGCTTGCGACCATTCGTTATCGTTAAGTGCGCCTTGCTCCCATGTAAGTTCTAATCCACTCGGTTCAATAATGTGTTTTGAAAGTTCTGGTTGCTCTTTTCCAATCCAGGTAATCCAGGATTTTCCATTCTTCTGAACTACAACAATCTGGGGAATTGTCAGAAGAGAAGGTTCATCTTCGGAAAATGCAAAAGATGCAAAGAGAATAGGACCAGTGCCGACTCCGTGAACATTATTCTTAATTTCAAGTTGAGAGAGTTCGTTCTGCCACCAAGTTGATGCATCAGCAAAGCGTTTCTTTCCCGTGACTGTATGAGATTTATATTCTCCGAATGCGATAAATCCATCGGAGCCACGTATCCAACTGGCACTTATGGGAAACTCTGTCGCAATTTCACTTAGGCGTGGGTGATCGCCCAGCAACTCAGTAGTTATGCGCAAAGCCATGGGGTTAAGTTAAGTGCCTTTACTGTTTTGGCACAAAACGCCAGAGAGTTGGCATCGTTGTACTGGCAATTGCGATCTTGATCACTTCTCCCACTATGAAAGGAGTAAAGCCAAATTTAAGGGTTGTCGCCCATGAGGCGTGGAGCGAATGGTGCAACCAGAGAAGACCAGCCGAGAAGATGACTACATCTCCAATTAGCATGGTGGGAATTACAGTAAGAATCTTCTGATCCCATCTGCGACCTGCCAGATAACCAGTGATGAGGGAAGCAAGCAACATTCCAACAAGATATCCACCAGTTGCTCCGGTAATTCGCGATAAGCCATGGGCTCCCGCTGCAAAGACTGGAGCTCCGACAAATCCAACGATTAGGTAGGTAGCAAAAGTTGTAAATCCAAGAGAGGCTCCATATGCACTTCCAAGAAGGAGTGCACCGAGGGTCTGCCCCGTGACTGGAACCGGAGAGCCAGGTACTGGAACTGCGATTTGCGCCATGAGCGCCAAAAAGGCTGTGCCACCCACTATTAGTGCAATCTTCGTCGAAACCGTACTGCGGGTAACGAGTGCACCGCGTAGTGTTGCAGTTGAAGAAATCGACATCTTTATCCCTCTCGAACCGTCGCCGTAAGCGTCCTGGACTAGTCTGAAGTTGTTATACGAGCCTACTATTGAAAGAATAAACCCGTGAGTAAGTCAGCAGATCTAAATAAAGAGCCAGAGGAAGTCGCCTCGATGTTCGATGGCGTCGCAAAGCG
>TBL_comb47_HYPODRAFT_10000494_pt1 | contig 52798 bp, 51 predicted proteins | sample TroBogypolimnion_40_FD_10682 | JGI IMG/M metagenome (IMG submission 10682)
AGAATAAATTCTGTACGTACTGCAGAGACACCTTGGACGCCCTGGGTGTTTTGTGCAGTGAGTGCAGTGATGGCGGTTGTGCCATGAATAGAGAAGGCACCAAAGGTGCGAAGGTCGGCCTGGATTCCAGCCCCTCCACCAGAATCGGACCCTGCAATAGATAAGGCAGTTATGGGTTCCACATTGTTAAGCCTACTAAGAGAGGTCTATCTGGCATTACGCTTAGTGAAGTGGGAGACCTATTTCAAGTTGGATCACTGAGCTCATCATCGAGACTCGTCATGGGCACTGGTGGGCTTCGAAGCATTGATGTGCTCGAGAGGACACTTCAAGCTTCTGAATCAACAATTGCGACGGTTGCCCTTCGTCGAGTGGACCCAAATGTTGAGGGATCTATTTATGATCTCCTCACCAAACTCAATTTTTCGCTACTACCAAATACTGCTGGTTGCTACAGCGCTGAAGAAGCGGTCAAACTTGCTGAACTTGCGAGAGAAGCATTTGCAACCAACGCCATCAAACTAGAAGTAATAGGTGATGACGTCACGCTCCTTCCAGACACCACTGAAACTCTTAAGGCAGCAGAGCAACTCGTTAAGAAGGGCTTTGAAGTTTGGGCCTATACATCTGACGATTTGATTGTCGCTCTTCGACTTGAGCAATTAGGTTGCGCTGCAGTTATGCCACTCGGCTCACCAATTGGAAGCGGACTCGGAATTTCTAACCCACACGCAATTGCGCTTATTGCAGAACGACTTGAAGTCCCCGTACTACTAGACGCTGGCATTGGAACTGCATCAGATGCTGCGATTGCCATGGAACTTGGCTGTGACGGGGTGCTTGCAGCGTCGGCTATTAATAGGGCACTAGACCCGGTGCTGATGGCAGAAGCTATTAGAGATGGTGTCAGGGCTGGATACCAGGCGTTTAGGGCTGGTCGCATCCCTCCAAGGCTCAGTGCCGAGGCATCATCGCCAAATGTGGGTCTGCCAAATTTATTTGTAAATTAGGGCATTTAGAAACTACAATCGTGTAGTCCTACGGGATAATCTGAACAAGCCTCGGTCGGGAGTGACTTCTTATGACAGATTCCTTTAACTCTTTTAGTGGCCCAATGGTATGCCGCCTTACAGGCGTTACGTACCGTCAGCTGGACTACTGGGCACGCACCGGGCTAGTCACACCTTCTATTACACCTGCCATGGGAAGTGGATCGAAGCGCAAGTACGCCTACCTAGATGTTCTAGAGGTAAAGGTTATTAAGTCTCTTCTCACATCGGGTGTTTCGTTAGCTCGTGCTCGCCAGGCCGTTGAGTGTCTCCGCAATTCTCTAGGTGCAGACCTTTCATCGAGCAGCCTCGTTATGAGTGACACCGGATCTGTCCTTGCTCACAGTGATGGTGACCTCGTTGACCTCCTTCGTGGTGGCCAGGGAGTATTTAACATTTTCAATCTCGCAGGCGTGGTTGCCGAACTTACAACCACAATTCGTGAGTCAAACATTTCGACGTCGGAGAAGGTAGCAATCTCGGCGTGACGTCCCCCTTGTCGAGCGACTCTCGTCGTCGACACCCCAGTTCAATCACAACGCACTCATCTAATTTTGCGCACCCCAGTGAGAAGACGTTTGCTTCATTCTTAAGCCTCTATGGCCACAAGTGGGAGTATGAGCCAATCGAATTTGCACTTGCATGGAACGAGAACGGACAGCCAACGCGTGGGTTCCGTCCAGACTTCTATTTACCGGATCTAAACGTGTTTATCGAACTCACTGTTCTAGAGCAACGCCTCGTCACCAAGAAGAACGCCAAAATTAGAGCGTTCAGGGCTCTCTATCCCGAGGTTGAATTAGTAGTTGTTTATCAAAAAGACTTCAATGACATAGTTCTGAAACATTCGAACGTCACGAGCGAAGTTCGTGCGGCATAGGGTGAATGCATGAGTGACCGCCGACCTTATTTATATGACACTCACGTAGAACTTGGCGCCAAAATCGTGCCCTTCGGTGGCTGGGAAATGCCCCTGCAATACGCAACAGGAACCGTTGCTGAACACATGGCTTGTCGAACTGACGCCGTTGTTTTTGACGTAAGTCACCTTGGCACAGTGCGCTGTGACGGAGAGGGAATGTTCGACATTCTTCAAAACACTCTCACTAATGATTTACGCAAAGTAGAACCAGGCAGAGCTCAGTACACACACCTACTCAATGATGAAGGTTTTGTTGTAGACGACATCATTGTCTGGTGGATGGGGGAGAACGAATTCGACGTTATGCCTAATGCCTCAAACACAACTGGCGTTACCTCCGCGCTTCCAGGTGTTGATGTGACTTCAACGCGCTGCGTTCTTGCAATCCAGGGTCCTAAGGCTCGCGAAAAGGCAGCGATAATTGACCCTAGGTTTGGGGCCATTGGAAGATTCTGTGTAGCGAAGTATGACTACAAGGGTGTTGAAGTTCGTGTTGCGGGAACTGGATACACCGGAGAAGACGGCATTGAGATTGCTGTTCCTAATGAAGTTGCAAAAGATCTTCTTCTCGCAATCGTTGCAGCGGGTGTGACTCCAGCGGGCCTCGGTGCTCGCGACACACTTCGCCTTGAAGCTGCGCTTCCGCTCTACGGTCATGAGTTGAGTCTTGAATCAACAACTCTTGAAGCCAAGCTCGGTTGGGTAATTGGATGGGACAAGGAAACGTTCCGAGGAATCTCTGCAGTTAAGGCAGAAATGGAACGAGGACCGAAGCGTCAGCTCACCGGAGTCATTGCTGACGGACGTCAACCACTTCGTGACGGTGGCGAAGTTTTGCTTGATGGCGTATCTGTTGGAAAACTTTGTTCAGGAAACTTCTCTCCGGTCCTTGAGCGCGGTATCGGAACTGGACTTCTCACTGGAAATCTAGAACCTGGAACAAAAGTTGTTGTTTCACTTCGTGGTCGTGAAATTCCCGCATCAATTACAAAACTCCCATTTGTTAGAAAGGCAAAGTGACGTGGCTGATTATTTACCTCACACACCAGCTGAAGTAGAAGAGATGCTGAAGTTTTTGGGCATGGACTCAATGGAGCAACTCTTTGATCACATCCCAGCAGCTGTTCGACTCTCACAGGGACTTGAGCTTCCTGCAGGCTTAAGTGAGCCTGACGTCGCTGCAATCTTTGAAGGTCTTACCCAGAAGAACAAAGCCAAGGCATCAGAGATGGTGTGCTTCGCTGGCGGGGGTGCATACGACCACGAAATTCCACCAGTTGTTAAGACCCTTGGTGGACGCGGAGAGTTTGTAACTGCCTACACGCCGTATCAACCTGAAGTTGCTCAAGGTGTGCTCCAAGCAATCTTTGAATACCAGACTCTCGTTTCACGCCTTAGCGGACTACCTATTCCGAACGCTTCTCTCTATGACGCAGCAACTGGAATGGTTGAAGCTGTCAACATGGCGGCAGGCGCCACTGGTCGAAGCAAGATTGTTATGTCCGCTGGTGTGCATCCTCACTGGCGTGCAACAGTTAAAACCTTTGCTCAGGGAACTGGACACGAAATCATTGAAGCTCCTCTTGTCGACGGTGTAACCAACTGGGGTGCAGTTGACGGCACTGGGGCTGCTGCAATTGTTGCCTCGTACCCGAACTACCTCGGAGTCATTGAAGACATGACACCAGCTAAACAACTGGCCACAGCAAACGAAGCCCTCTTTGTTATGGGTATTGACCCAGTTGCTGCTGCAGTTCTTAAGACTGCTGGGCAGTGGGGTGCTGACGTAATGGTGGGCGAGGGACAACCCTTTGGTACCGGACTTAACTTCGGTGGTCCTTACCTCGGACTATTTGCCTGCACCGAAGCACAACTTCGCAGACTTCCTGGCCGCATTGTGGGAGAAACAGTCGACTCAAATAACCGCCGATCATTCGTAACAACACTTCGTGCTCGTGAACAAGACATTCGTCGCGAAAAGGCAACGTCGAACATCTGCTCGAACCAAACTCTTATGGCCGTTACTGCAGCAATCCAGCTTGGCTACCTCGGAACCTACGGACTTCGTGAAGTGGCAACGCGCTGCGCACAGGGTGCTCACTACCTTTACGACGAGGTAATGAAGATCAGTGGAGTAGAGCCACTTAACTCTCAGCCATTCTTCCGTGAGTTTGCTTTTAAGGTTCCTGGAAATGCCAGTGAGGTTCTTTCACACATGGCAACAAACGGTGTGCTTGGCGGACTTTCTATTCAGGCACTGCACGACGACGCAACTGGTGAAGCCGACAATGTGATTCTCGTAACTGTCACCGAGAAGCGCACCAAGGATCAGATAGATAACTACGTTGAACTACTTCGAAAGGCGGTGGCGTAATGTCGAAAATCGCTCCTGGTGGAAAAGCATCTTCCGCGCCGTTACTTGGAAATGACATTGAACCAACATTGTTTGAGATGTCTGTTCCTGGTCGCTCTGCCTATCAACTTCGAACAACTGGCGTTCCAGCGACGCCGCTAAAAGACATGGTGCCGTTTGCGCATCTGAATCCAGAAGTTATTCCTATTGCAGAAGTTTCGGAGCGTGACCTGGTTGCACACTTCATGAGACTCTCGCACCGACAATTCTCTGTTGACCTAGGAATGTACCCACTTGGTTCTTGCACCATGAAGTACAACCCGAAGTTCTGTGACGCTGTTGCCAGTGACCCGGGGCTTAATACTGTGCACCCTGGAACTCCTGCAGAGCTCAGTCAAGGTTGGCTAGAGCTTCTTGTTGACCTCGAGCAGAAGCTTTGTGCGATTACTGGGATGCAGGCAGCAACGCTGCAACCAGCAGCTGGTGCTGCGGGAGAACTCACAGGACTTCTTCTTATGCGTGCATATCACACCGCAAATGGAGATCCTCGCAAGCGCGTTCTAATTCCAGACGCTGCACACGGCACGAACCCTGCTTCTGTAACACTCGGCGGTTATGAAGTGACGACCATTCCTTCGAACGAACGTGGACTAGTTGATCTTGCTGCACTCAAGGCGCAACTTGGCCCTGATGTTGCTGGAATCATGCTCACGAATCCAAACACCGTGGGTCTTTTTGAAGAAGAAATTGTTGAGATTGCAGAGGCTGTTCACGACATTGGTGGACTTCTCTACTACGACGGTGCAAACCTAAATGCAATCCTCGGTCAGGTTCGTCCCGGAGACATGGGTTTCGACATTGTTCACATGAATCTCCACAAGACATTCGCAACCCCACATGGTGGGGGAGGACCTGGAGCAGGCCCAGTAGCGGTCTCAAAGCGCCTGGTGGAGTTCTTGCCGGGTCCAAAGGCCACTCGCATGGCAGATGGCTCATATGCATGGGTGAAGCCACCAAGATCAATTGGTCGCGTCCACGGATGGCACGGAAATGCCATGGTGCTAGCTCGTGCTCTTGCCTACATCACTGTGCACGGGGGAGACGGTCTTAAGCGCGTTTCTGAGCACGCAGTACTCAATGCGAACTGGTTGCGAGTTCGTCTTGCTGACTCACTTCCTGCTGCATATGACCGCGTCTGCATGCACGAGTGCACGCTCACCGCGACTCCTCTCAAGCAGAAGTTCGGTATCAAGGGACTTGACGTTGCGAAGGGACTGCTCGAAGAAGGTTTCCACTCACCAACGGTGTACTTCCCACTGATTGTCGATGAAGCATTGATGTTCGAGCCAACTGAAACTGAAAGCTTGCAGACTTTAGAGGCACTCGCTGAAGCTGTTGAGCGCATTGTTGCTCGCGCTGAGACCGATCCTGAGTCGCTTCGTATTGCACCACAGACAACACCAGTATCTCGAGTTGATGAAGCTCGAGCAGCAAGGCAACTAGTCCCTACAGAAGATGCGGCGGCTCGTTAATGGCTTTTGAATCTCCGTTCAAAATTTATGGAATCGAGAGAAGTTTCTTCACGAGAAAAGTTTGGTCAATCTTTAGAGCAATGGGTGTTGACCACGAATTTAAGTTCAAGACACTCACCAACAGCGAGTGGCTAGAAGCTCGTGCCGGAACTCATCTCATTCCAGTGGTGTTAACTCCGGAGGACTGGATGATCTGGGACTCAACTCCGATTGCATTCTTTCTCGACGAGCGTTATCCAGAGAACTCAATTATTCCGAACACTCCAGTGCAGAAGATGGCGTGTCTGTTAATTGAAGACTGGGTTGACGAGTGGTTAGTTCGTGTTGCGGTGCAGAGTCGCTGGCGTTACCCAGAGAATGCCTTTCAAGTGTCAAATGAATTTGGCATCAACTCTGTAGGTAAGTGGATTGGTGAAGAGCTAACTCCTGAAGAAGTTGCGAGCGCACGCATGGTTGGTGACTTTGCAACGGAGTCATTCGGTCCTTACGCGCTTCGTGGCCTTGGTGCTGTCGACCAAGATGAGCCAATTGAAGCTGGGTTCTTTCATCAGCTTGATGTCTACAACAAGATCTTTTCGAAGCAGAATTTCTTCTTTGGCGACCGCATCAGCCTCGCTGACTGCGCCCTCATTGGTTCATTCATGTCACACATGATTGGCGACCCAGAGCCTCGTAGATGGGTGTTTGAGCGCCAGCCTTCAGTTGCGAAGTGGGTTCAGGATGGTTGGGACACCACTGTTGGAGCTGAGAAGTGGACACCAAACGATGAACTGGCTCCTGAACTGTTCGAACTCTTTGAAGAGATGAACCGCGAAAACACGAAGGTTATGTACGCAACGTATGAAGCAATGCTGAAGGGGGAGAAGAACTTCGAAGTTGATCTTGGAACTGGCCCAGTCACATTTGCCACTAACCCTTACCGCGAGGCGGCTCGACTCTACATTCGTGACGAATTCTTGAAGCTCAGTGCGTCTGATCAAGAGAAGGTCAAGTCAGTGCTTGGCCCTACGGGAGTTCTGGACCCATACCTTCTTGACCCGATTCCTAACTTCACCCACCAGTCGAAAAAGGGTTCAAGACACCCAGACTGAGAGTTGATAAATGATACTGAATCTAGTATCATTATTCAATGGATGGCAAACAAAAATTCTCAGAGATTCTTAGAGCCTTTCGGACTTCAAGGGGGCTTTCCCAGCGTGAGCTTGCAAACCTTGCAGGCGTGCCACAGCCAACTATTGCCGCTATTGAATCCGCACAACGCGAACCATCTCTGACTCTATTGAGTTCAATCATCGAATCGGGAGGAGGGTCGCTGAAAATCGAGATAAGACCATTAGCTCGCTATGGCGTCGTCAATACAGCAATCCAAATTCGAGATGCATTGAAGAGGGCATTGCCTGATGAAAGAACTAATGATTCTGCGTTGCGACTTTCCATAAATTTTCATGATTTCATTAGCTCTTCAGACGCAGACGAATTTTATGAATTAGTTAACAATCCTCCAATTCTTGTTGGTGATTCACGATGGGACTCCTTTCTTGCTGCGATAGTTGAAAACGAATGTTCTCTACGTGACGTATCTCCTCCAAAGTGGATCAATGATGATTCTCGTTTCTTAAAACCGTTCTGGCATCTTTCATCAAATCCATTACTGCATGACTGGGAATTCGCAACTGCCCCTGCTGCTTTTCTTCGCCATGGCGTAGTCGTTGCAGCAGATGAATTGGCGAGTGTTTAGTGGACCGGACTGAAATGGTTGAAGCGCTTGGTGAAGTTGGCGCTGAATTAGAAAAACGATCAATAGATGCGAAGCTTTATCTGGTAGGTGGTGCAGTTATGGTTCTTGCACATGACTCACGTGACTCTACATTTGATGTCGATGGAGATTTTTACCCACGGGACATCGTTATTCAGATTGCCCAAGAGGTAGGCAGTCGACGTGGTCTNCCAAGTGATTGGCTGAACGCTGCGGCAAATGGTTTTATCCCTGTATTTAAATCGCCTGAGTGGCGCCCGCTGTACCGCTTCGGCTCTCTTGAAGTTCTAGCTGCCGATGACAGGACAATGCTTGCAATGAAGATTCGAGCAAGCCGGGGAAGCCGTGATGAGCCGGACATTGCCGTTTTACTGAAGGTTTGCATGATCACCTCAGTTACAGAGGCAATGCAACTGTACGAAGAATATTTTCCAGAAGACCCGGCCCCAGAGCGTGCACGCCTGATACTCAAAAATATTCTTGACTAAAACACATTGTGTTTCTTAGTTACCTCAGTTGAAAAAAGGTTCAAGACACCCTGACTGAGAGGTTCTTCTAGACACTTCCGTTTGAGAGTCCTTTGAGAACTTCTTCGGCACGTTTCTTTACTTCAGGAAGATCAGAGAGTTGATTAAGTCCGAAAACCTGTTGACTCATTCGGTGATTTTTAACGAATGTTTCTTTGTGACGATCGAGAAAGTCCCAGTACAGCGTCGTGAACGGGCATGCGGTGTCACCAGTACGAAGTTTCGGGTTATACGCGCAACCTTTGCAGTAATTAGACATTCGTGAAATGTACGCGCCACCTGCTGCATATGGTTTAGTCATCATCTGACCACCGTCAGCATGAACGCCCATGCCAATGACGTTTGGGACCATTACCCACTCAGTTGCGTCAATAAAGACTTCTCGCATCCAGTCCAAGAACTCTTGAGGGTTTGTTCCTGTGATTAATGCCAGGTTTGAAAGAATCATCAGTCTTGGGATGTGGTGAACCCATGACCTGCTCTGGATGTCAGAGACGGTTTCCTTCATGCACTTCATTTGCGTTGCTTCAGGGTCACTAAAGAGTGGCAATAGCTTGCGAGTTCCTTTTAGTTGATTGTTCTCTCGGTACTCAGGCCCTAAGAACCAGTACATGCCATTTACGTATTCGCGCCATCCAATTATCTGTCGGATGAAACCTTCTGCAGAAGCAATCGGAATGTGACCCTTATTGAATGCAGCAATCGCAGCATCAACAACTTCACTTGCGTGCAGCAGTCCATTGTTTAGATACGGCGACAGAAGTGAATGATGAAGGGCCCAGTTATCGGTGGTCATTGCATCTTCCAGCGGACCGAATTCTGCAAAGTGATTATCAATGAAATTCTTTAACTGAAGCTGTGCACCACTGCGAGTAGTTGCCCAGGTTGTTGAAGGAGAGAATGAGAGTTCGCCAGCAACCTCGTTGTCAATCGCGTCTCGTTGATGCTCTAGATACTTAGGGCCTTCATATTTCTTTGGTGGTGGCAAACGATTCTCTTTGTCGAAGTTCCATGCACCACCGGTTGGATCTTCGCCGTCCATGAGTAGGTTCAGTCGGCGACGTTGCTTCCTATAGAAGCCCTCCATTACAAATGTTTTTTGACTCTCGGCCCAGGTTGTGAATTCTGACCTTGACGTCATGAAGAAATCATTCTCGACGAAGCTCACGCCATGCTTCTTTAATGCTTCGAACTGGCGGAAGGAAGATGGTTCTGCGCAAACAATAGGAAGCTTCGCGTACTTCTTTTGAATGCCTTTTAGACCATCTACGGTTGTCGCAGCCTTTACGTATTCAACTGTGAAGCCTTCTTCAGAAAGTGACTGTGCAAAGTGTCGTGCGCTTGAAATCAGGAAGAAGAGTCGTTCCTTGTGCCAGTTTCGCCCTGTAGTCATACGTGCACTTTCTACAAGTGCAATTACATCGTTCTTGGGGTCAGCATCCTTAAGGGCACCAAATTCACGGTGCAGATGATCAAAGGGGATGTAGATGATTCGCTTCATTTACTCATCCGACAGCGATCGCTACAAAACTTAACTTCGTCCCAGTTCTTGGCCCACTTCTTTCGCCATTCAAATTCGAGCTGACATGTGGCGCAGACCTTTGGCGAAAACCCGTTTTTAGTCTTTGCCGTGCGAGTCATGATGCCATGGTAGCGACCACAAAGACGTGAGCATTCCAGGTAGTTCTGGTGTTAATAATGCCCTGTCACTCGACAGGGGAGTGGTCTAACCCTGCAATTTAGGGGTAGTGAAGTTCTCCAAGTAGCGGTTTCGACCCATCATCTTTCGCTGGGTTGACTGGTGAGTGAGAACCCAGAACTGATTGCACTGGATCGCATACGTTACGCGTCCAGCAACATCTGCAGGGTTCATGGCATAGGAATTGAGCATCTTGGCAATGTCCTTCATGTCTGTTCCTGCTGGTGGTGGCATTTCTGCAACGGCTGGAGCATTACGAGTTGAGTTGAAGATTTGGGTGTCAACAAACTCAGGGCATAGGCAAGTGACATTCACGTTTGTGCCTTCGAGCTCCATAGAGAGTGACTCTGAGAGTCCGACCATTGCGTACTTAGACACGTGATAGCTACCAAGCATTGGTGAAGAGGTGAGTCCGGCTTCAGATGCAGTGACAACAACGTGACCTTCATCTTGGTCAATAAGGTTTTGAATGAACGCACTTATTGTGTATCCAACGCCGAGGATGTTTACGCCAACAACCCAGTCCCAACCAGTTGGGCGTTCTGCCTTGATTGGCTTTCCTGATGCAACACCCGCGTTAGCGAAGATGACGTGCACAGTTCCGTACTTAGCGAGTACTTCGTCGCGCATTTTAAATACTGCAGAGGCGTCAGCAACGTCACAAACAATTGCGGTCACTTTTTCGCCAGCAGTGATGAGGCCGTTTGCTTCACGAAGAAGAACTGCTTCTTCAATGTCAACCATGACAACGCTCATGCCTTCAGCGAGAAAACGCTTCGTGGTTGCGAGTCCAATTCCAGATGCTGCGCCAGTGATGACGGCTACCTTGTCTTTTAATTCCATCTTCTTCTCCTTAATGGGCGAGTGACATACCTACTACAAAAGCAATTGATCCCACCACGGGGGTAGTGATGATCAGTACTACTGAATATTTCCAGTGGTGCGTACGAGCGAGTATTGCAGGTATTGCGAAAGCGGATGATGCTGTTGTAAGTCCCCCGCAAAATCCTGAAACAATGATCTGGTGCATGTGGGCGTCAGTCGTTCCAACAAGCTTGTACGTTGCCCATCCGGCGATTCCAGTTCCTATGGCATTTGCGGCAACGGTTCCAAAGGGACGTTGCGTTGGATGCTTTTGTCTGACGGCGAATTCCATGAGGTAGCGAACAACGCATCCGAGTGCTCCAAATAGTCCGACGAGAAGAAGAATCATTCCTCAGAACCCTTCAGTCCGAGCCATCCAGCAAAAATGCTCAAAACCAACAAGCAGGAGAAGGTTAAAATCGCTGCCCCCACACTCAGGTGCCAGATTCCCGACAAAGTGACGAAAACGGCCGAATAGCTCGTGTACCCACCCAGCAGTCCAGTGATTAGTAGTAACCGCATGGGATTATCAAAATGGTTGTTCTTTAGCGGTCCAACGAGCAGTCTCGTGGCGATGTAAATACCAGTGAGGTTGATGCCAGCAAGAACCCAGGGGACATGTGAAACCCAAGTGGCCTGATTAGAAGCTGGCTGAAGTTTCAAAAGAAGGTCACGAATAATCGTTCCAACGAATCCGCCAAGAGCCACGACAGCAATTGATGTGAAAAAAACTTTCGCAGTTAGAACTGGGCGCGTGCTCATGTGTACTTAAGAAACTAGTTCGCAGTCATTAGGGGACTGGAGATGTAAGAAGACGCGAAAGTCCTTATATCTCAATGCATTAATAACTTTACATAACGTACATTATCGGCCTTATACCTAAATACACCGGATACTGTTATTACGTGTCTAGTGCTGAACGTGTCCTCTTTCGAGTCATTTGGGGTGACTTTCGTAAAGGCATAGAACAACAACTCGTAATGGCGTTTGATTCCGAAGAGGCCTTAGTTGTTGCTAGTGAGCTTCGACCAGAACTTCCTATGCCCCGAATCGCCTTATTTGTTTCGTAACTTTTTGGTCTGATAGTTATTGTTGCTGATCATTGATTTAAAGAAGGGTCGCCGTATAAGCCGGAAGTGCTTTCTCTCACCGCACACACTGGCGCTACAGAGTGCACGCACCACATTCGTGGGCCGCCAATGTGTTGGCTGTGAGTCCAGGAGGCTAGCTAGTAAGCACCAGTAGGTAAAACATCTTTTTCCAGAATTGCCCACTCATCATCTGTAAATATACGTGATCGAATCAAAAAACGTTTACCTTCGGGTGATTCAAGAGAAAAGCCACCACCCCGGCCATCAACAACATCAACAGTTAAGTGGGTGTGCTTCCAATACTCAAATTGAGAAGCCGACATCCAAAAACCAATTGGTTCTTGGATGTCGGCTACTACCAAATCTCCTAGCTTCACATCTTGTCCGCCAACGCGGAACTCACCTGCTTGGTAACACATGGGAGAAGATCCATCACAACATCCGCCTGATTGATGAAACATCAATGGGCCATGAATCAAAGTCAACTTGCGAAGTAAATCTTCGGCAAGTTCGGTCAATTCAACTCGTGCTGGATTCTTCATGTGTTAATTGTATTCGGCTTAGAAGAAACCAAGCTTGTTTGGTGAATATGAAACAAGCAAGTTCTTTGTCTGCTGATAGTGATCAAGCATCATCTTGTGGTTTTCGCGTCCGATACCGGATGACTTATAACCACCAAATGCTGCTCCTGCTGGATATGCGTGATAGCAGTTAGTCCACACACGGCCTGCTTTAATTTCACGCCCTGCACGGTAGGCAGTGTTTGTGTCACGAGTCCACACACCTGCACCTAATCCATACAAGGTGTCATTTGCAATTTCCATCGCATCATCAAATCCATCGAACTTTGTAACAGATACAACTGGTCCGAAGATTTCTTCTTGGAAGATGCGCATTTTGTTGTTACCTTCAAAAATTGTTGGAGTTACGTAGTAACCACCAGAAAGTTCGCCGCCAAGATCTGATTGCTCGCCACCAGTAATTACCTTTGCTCCTTCTTTCTTTCCAATTTCAATGTAGGAAAGAATCTTCTGAAGTTGATCATTTGATGCTTGAGCACCAATCATTGTTGAAAGATCTAAAGGGTGACCCTGGACAACTGCTTCGGTGCGCTTTGTGACATCGCCCAAGAACTTGTCATAGAACTTGGTATCAATTAATCCGCGTGAAGGACATGTACATACTTCCCCTTGATTAAGGGCAAACATGGTGAAGCCTTCTAATGCCTTGTCATAGAAAGCATCGTTTTCTGCTGCAACATCTGCAAAGAAGATGTTTGGGCTCTTGCCACCTAGTTCAAGCGTGACAGGGATGATATTGTCTGCTGCATATTGCATGATCAAGCGACCGGTAGTTGTCTCACCGGTAAACGCGATCTTTGCAATACGTGGAGAGGACGCAAGTGGCTTACCGGCTTCAACGCCGAATCCATTAACAACATTGAGAACACCAGGTGGAAGAAGGTCGGCAATTAACTCCATCAAAACCATGATTGATGCAGGTGTTTGCTCAGCTGGCTTTAGAACAACGCAGTTACCTGCTGCCAATGCTGGAGCTAACTTCCATACAGCCATCAAGATTGGGAAGTTCCACGGAATGATTTGACCAACAACACCTAGTGGCTCGTGGAAGTGATAAGCAACAGTGTCTTCATCTATCTCACCAAGTGAACCCTCTTGTGCACGGATTGCTCCGGCAAAGTAACGGAAGTGATCAATAGCAAGTGGCATATCTGCATTGATTGTTTCTCGAATTGGCTTTCCGTTATCCCATGTTTCAGCAACGGCTAACATTTCAAGATTCTGCTCCATGCGATCAGCAATCTTGTTCAAGATAATTGCACGGGCTGTTGCAGAAGTCTTGCCCCATGCTTTAGCTGCAGCGTGAGCAGCATCTAACGCCTTATCAATATCTTTTGCATTGCCTCGTGCGATTTCACAAAATACTTTTCCAGTTACTGGAGTTACATTTTCAAAGTACTGGCCTGAATCTGGTTTCACGTACTCGCCATTAATCCAATGGTCATAACGTGGCTTGAATGTAACTTTGCTCCCGGATTGTCCAGGGTCTACATAATCGGTCATTCTTATCTCCTTTGAAATTGTCAGTAAAGTGACCTACCTTTTGCACGCTACTCCTGGCATCTATGGAAATCAATTGACAGCGCTACCTTTTTCAGGAATAAGTGCGCTAGCCCCCATAAGTTCAAACTCGACTGTGAACACGCCACCATCTGGGCGATTGGTGGTGTTAGTAATTTTAGAGTTTTCGAAAAGGTTTGTGTAAAGAGTTACGGCTTCTTCTGCTTGATCATTGAACCAAGCATGGGGCGACGCTCCCCTCTACACTAAGCCTATGGAAAATCTATTTGATGTCTCAGGCAAAGTAGTTCTAGTCACCGGAGGAAGCCGCGGAATTGGCGAGATGATTGCTACCGGGTTCATTAACGCTGGAGCAAAGGTGTACATCTCAGCTCGCAAGGCTCAGGCGTGTGACGAACTCGCCGCTGAGTTGTCAAAGATTGGAACTTGCATCTCTATTCCCGCTGACCTTTCCTCTGAAGCTGAGTGCAAGCGCCTCGCCGAAGAAATCGCTAAGCGAGAAGATCACTTGGACGTTCTTGTAAACAATGCTGGTGCTACTTGGGGTGCGCCAATGGCTGAGACTGACGAAGCTTCATTCGAGCGCGTTCTCGCTGTCAACGTGAAGGGTGTCTTTCACCTTTCTAAGTTCTTGCGTCCACTTCTTGAGAAAGCTTCTAAGCCAGACTCCCCTGCACGCATAATCAACATCGGAAGCATTGACGGAATCCATGTTCCGATCATGGAAACATTCGCCTACTCAGCATCTAAGGCAGCTGTTCACCAAATGACTCGCCACCTCGCAAAGGCCATGGCTCCTAATGTCACGGTTAATGCAATTGCACCTGGCCCATTTGAATCAAAGATGATGGCGGCAACTCTCAAAGCGTTTGGTGATCAAATTGCTGGCAATGCACCAATGAAGCGAATTGGAAAGCCTTCAGACATGGCAGGAACTGCAATCTTCCTGTCGTCAAAAGCAGCAAGCTACATAACTGGCGCAATTATTCCAGTTGATGGTGGAATCGCCACTACGGCTTAAGCACTTGGTTTAGCTCCAAGCGTCAATTTGACGCTCAAGTGCTTAGTACCTCGAACAGTGGAAATCGTGATCAGGTCACCTGGGTGATATGACGAAAGTACTTGCTGCACATCCGCTCCCCCACCAATATTTTCCCCATTAATGCCAACGATAATGTCGCCTTGCTTAAGCCCTGCATTTGCAGCAGCAGTTCCAGCAACCACACTCATGATGACGGCTCCACTAGATACTGAGAAGTGATATTGCTGCTGGAGCGCTGGGGTGAGAGATTCGATTTCAACCCCCATGTAAGCGCCATGGTTAATCACGGTTTGGCCTGCAATAAGTTGTTTGAGCAATGCCTGAATGTTTGCTGCTGGAATTGCAAAACCAATGTTCTGCGCTGATGAGCCATCTGGCAGCGTTCCTGCAACAGCGGTATTCATTCCAATAACGTTGCCAGCGGAGTCAAGAAGCGGTCCCCCAGAGTTACCGGGATTAATTGCGGCGTCCGTTTGAATCATGTCGTTCAGTGTCTCTGTTGATGCACTGGATGAGGCTGTCACAGTACGGCCAAGTGCAGAAACAATTCCTGTAGTGACAGTTGGTGTTCCTGCGGCAAGACCGAGAGCATTTCCAATAGCAACAACAGCGTCACCAACATTAAGTTGCTTTGAATTTCCAAACGAAACAGCTGGTAGTCCTGAAATGTTGTTAATTCTGATTAGAGCCACATCGTTTATTGGATTAGTTCCTATTAACGTCGCTGGAAGCTTCTTAGTTGTTCCAGAGCGAGTCACAGTTATTGTCCCACCAGATGTCGCAGATGAAATTACGTGATTGTTAGTGATGACAAGACCTGTGGATGAAATAATCATGCCGGTGCCTTGATCTTCACCAGCTGCACCAGTTACGTCGATAGAAACAACACTTGGAAGAAGTCGCTGCACCAATTTTGGAATACTTTCGCCATTGGGAAGAATTGCTGCTCCAGGCGAGTTTGTTACAGACTGAATTGTCAGACCATTCCCATTTGTTGAACTACTAGACGCATAGTGTCCAGCGAGTCCACCAATTAGCGCTGCAACTAAAAGCAGTCCGATTCGACTCGACAAGATGGATTTTGGTCCAGTTTTTTGAGATGCGAGCGGGACTTCATCAACAATGACTTTTGCTTCAACTGGGGCTGGCGCAGGAGATGCTTGCGGAAGGCTAACTATGGGTTCAGTTGCAGATTTCTCCACCACATCTCTCAGAATCTCAGCGAGGGTTCGCTCGTCGGGCTGCTGGCTTGGTGTCTCGTCACTCATGGTTAATACCTTAGGTCCTAACTTTAAAAATTGAATAAATCTAGGTTGAAAAAACTATGTCCATAGAGCGACTAGGATTTACCACTGTGTCAAGACGTATTGAGATCGAAATAACGAGCCTTAATGGCGACGTAGCAACATGGCGTGCTGCAGGGGCAAAACTCCCTAAGGGCACGCTCAGCGCTGCCTTGGTTCAAGGTGGAGCCGTTGTAGGAAACGTCTACCGCGCAGACGTAGAGAATTATATGGATGGAATCGAAGTTATCTCTGTTCTTCCTCCAAAGACCGCTTCCCCACTCGACCCTCGTAACGAGAAGCTCGAAATAATCGTAAAGCCGGCGTCTGGGCCTGACGTTGTTGTCACATACGCCCCTAAGGGTCGTGGTGGCCGACGTGATGGTGAACGCCGTGAAGGTGACCGCAAAGATTCAAAGCGATCTTCAAGCCGTCCGGGCTCAAAAGACCGCGGTGGAGCACCAACTGGTGAAAAGCCTGAACGTGGACCACGCACTGAGCGACCAGCGAGCGGCGACCGTCCTGCACGTAGTGATCGTCCTGCACGTAGTGATCGTCCAGCACGTTCCGACCGTCCAGCACGCCCAACTGGTGCGCGCACTGGTGGACCAGTTGTTGCACCACTAACAACTATTTACAGAAACGCACTTCTTGCGACACTTTCTCCAGAGCAACTTCCAGTCGCAGAACAATTGCTTCGCGGTGGCATGCCTGCGGTGCGAACCGCTGTTGCAGAGCAAAACAAGAACGCCACTGCTCAGGGTCGTCCAACAATTGACGCCGAGACAATTGACCGCATCGCAGAAGAACTTCTAGGCAAGACAAACCTTGCTCTATGGAAGGACAAGGCAGCTGGCGCCATTGGTGCTGGACGTGAACTACGTCTCCGTGACCTGCGCGCCGTTGTTACTTCAGCAAAGACAGTTTCTCTTGACGACGAAGGTCGCCAGCAGCTGAAAGAACTCCAGACTGCACTAACTTCGAAGGTCGATCACCTTCGCACTGTTTGGAACGAAAAGCTTGAAGCAGCTCTTAACTCTAAGAACGTTGCCGAAACACTCCGCTTGGTTGCTCGCCCGCCAGACATGTCAACTCGTGTGAGTGCTGAAATGGCTGCAAAGGTTGTCACCATGACTTCAGAGGCCTTGACTGCTGACCTCGATGCAACTGCTTGGAACGAAATCGTGACATTGGCTGTTGACACTTCAATTCGCCGCAACATCAAGCCGGTTGGAATCCCAGCTAACGATGTAAGTAAGGCTCTTGCGATTAAGAACGCTGGTGCTATCCCTGAACTTGCGAAGCTTCTAGGAATGCCAGTACCGCCGCCACCACCGCCATCGCGCGCGCCACGACGTCCGGCTAATCGCCGCGCATCGTAAGTAGACGAGCTTTCCAACCAAGCGATTCGTAGAGCGACTTAGTTGCTCTGTCGCCTGGAAGTGCGAAACCATCAACTGCCCCAGCGTTACTGATCATCTCAGTAATCATTTGTTTGGCAATTCCTTTTCTTCGATCAGACGACCGCACGTAGATTGCAAGTATTACTGAGTCGCGGCAAAGTGCAAAACCAGCTCCCGCGTCATGGAGCCAAAGCTGGCCGTTAGCGACACTGAATGAAAGTAATTCGTTGCTACTGAGTCCATTGCTTATTTGCTCCAGGAACTCAACAGATCCTCTGGCATCTTCAATTTCATCAAGAGACTCGCTCCAAAGAGCTTCAATCTCTGGAGTCACTGTTGAACTCAGAGTGACAGTCACGAAATCTCTATCAAACGCAGTCGCGGCAAAGAGTCTTCTGTTTGTCAGCCAACTGAGACATCTTCTTTAGAAGTCGACATGACGTGCAGCGGAATTCGTCATCCTGTTTAGGAAGCAAAATGTCACTCGGATCAAGCGTCGGGTCAACTTCTGTGGTCGGCGCCTCGTCATCGTCTTCTGGGGTGGTGTCTCGTCGAATAGTTTCGGCGAGCACTTCATCGAGAGCTAGTTCGACGTCAGCTTCGTCAGCGACATCTTCGATTTCCTCTGGAACGGCAGGCACCGCGTTATCTTCTTCTTCAAGCGCAGCAACATCTTCTTCGTCTGAATCTTCGTCGACAACTAGGACGTCAACGTCTTCTAGTTCAGCGCCTTCTTCGATGATCTCTTCTTCAAACCCGTCGGCAAGTTCGCCTTCGTCGAATACTTCATCTTCTCCGTCATCGGACATAAATTCCCTTAATTACTCTTTATTTGTAGCGATGGCAGTGTAGGCCGTAAAAGTGCTAATTACGTGTCAATTTCCTTAAAAATCCTTAATACTTGGATTATTTAGGTATTTGCACGTTTTCTTTCAGCATTTCGCTCTGCTTCGAGTCGTTCTAGGTCGGTATCTGAGAAATCAACGTAACTCATGGAGTCAGCAATTGCTTGATGTCCAGCTTCTTCGCGTATCAGTCTGGCCATCTCGTGAGCGACTCTACGGTAACTCGGGTGACCCTGTGGACCGGAGCGAAGTTCAATGAGGTGCATTGCTTCTCGAGCGTTCATTTCCATGACGTATCTAATCCGAAAGGCCAGTGCAACGCAGTACTGCGCTTGTTCTGGGAACTGCTCGCGCATGTCGTAATAGAGGCTTGCAGAGCGTTCTAGGGACGCTACGAAGGGTTCTGTGAGCCCGGCTTCCTTGATTACGTCAGGAACATCGAATCCAAGCTCGACCGTCAGGGGCTGCCATTCAATGGTGAGCAGTCTGTGTCGCTGAAGATCTCTAAAGGCGCCATAGTCAGTTACAAGTTCGAATCGGTACATCGTTGATTCGAATGCGCGTCCTGGGCGGTGACGACGATTTTTACGGTCGCCTACATAGGTAGCCATCAACTTTGAGCGGTCCCCCGCGTTCATTGCGCCAACGCGCATTGAAGCTTCTTCTTGGGACATTGTGGAGTTCGCAAAGACAATCGATTGGAGAATCTTTGCTTCACCGTCTTTGTCATATGCGGCGAGGCGAACATGCTCGCCTGGCTCAGCTTCAATGTCGCTCCACATAGAAGAAATGAGATCTTTTGTGGCACCCTTAGTTTCAGCAAGGTAAGTCGTCCACGCCACTCCACGCTCGGCGATGTTTACTCGCTTCAAGAATGATGGAATAACTTTGACGAGTTCATCCATCATTAGTACTGAGTACTCGCGAACTTCTGGAAGCGGATGTGCACGCATTCGAAGCAGCAGTGATTCATAGGCTTGTCCCGATGCGTAAATTCCGAGATTTGATAGCGCACTGGCTGGAAGAAGGCCACGAACTGCGTCAAGCGCTTTAGCTCTAATGGCTTGACGGTAAACAAAGTCAGTGTCGTCTGCAGTCTTTGGAAACTTCTTAGTTAGCCACTCAACGAGTTGTGGGAGTAGTTCCGCATACGTATCGAACATGCGGTCCATTTCGCCAACGTAGCGAGCACCAAACGATGACATGGTCACGTCATGGTCTCGGTAGTAGCGGTAGTGACCATTGCTCAGGCGCTTGTCGTAGCCGAGGTAGCGAGTTGACTGCTCAAGGTAACTCATGAGCCTTCCCCACTCGAGAACTTTGGTGAGCACATTGCTTGCCTGTTCGCATGCGAGGTGAACTCCACCAAGCTGTGCAACAGAGTCATCTCCGTATTCAAAGAAGATCTTCTCGTAGAGGCTTTCAGCTTTATCAAGACCAATTGTTGCGTCAATGCCAATGTCACCGGTGAGGTCTAGGTCTCCAATGAACTCATCAAGAAACAATCTGCGAAGACTCTTCGTGCTGCGTGAGTATCGAGCGAATAAGGCGCCTTTAACTACCTCTGGAAGGTTTACAAGGGCAAAGACCGGTGACTCTAGATTCGTAAAATACCGACGAAGGATTGTTGCTTCTTCTTCTGTGAATTCTTCAACGGCGTAAGAGTGCATGGATAGAAAAGATTAGAGCGCAAAGCTCCCTTAAGGGTGGACGCTAGAAGCCCCAGCAACCACGCTTCTGAGCACATAATCACGGGCTTCAGCGGCTACTTCAGCCACTGCCGTGAGGTCGCTCATTCGTGCCAACTGCTCACAGAGGTCTGCTACCTGTTTGGCATTTCTAACGAAGTCACCCGGAGAGGTCTGTCCAATTTCAGCGTCTGCAAGGTCAAGGACCACGCTGAGTGATGACCCTCGCGCCCAGGCCGTAATAGTCGTTGCAAATTTGCCGTCTGGTTCCTTGGTGTGTGGAACTTTGTATCGTTCTTCGACTTCTCTGATGAGTGCGTTGTTGGTCTGGATTTCATGAAGTCGATCAGTGATGTTTGCTCGACGCTCACTACCAAGTCGGTCATTGATGCTCTTCTTCTTGGTGGTTACGTTCTTGCCAGCGTGCGGTGCTCTCGTAGAGCGCTTTGACTCAAATACGAAACATGAGAGCAGTCCAGCGAGTTGCGCCGGCTCTAAGTCTTCGAAGACGCCACTGGTGATTGACTCGGCAATCAAAAGGTCACATTCGTGATAAATCGATCGAAGCAGTTGACCCTGCTTATTTAACTTCCATCCTTCGGCGTAACCAAGTTCCTCTAAAACCTTGTGGCGAGCAATCATCTGATCGCCAAGAGGTCGTTTCGATGGTGTTGCACGGCGGTCCGTTTCGAACTGAGCGTATGAACACTGCACCACTTCAAGTGCAGTTTCGAACTCAAAGTGGTTGATGAGGTTTGATGTGAAGTTGTACGTAGGTCTAAATGAAGAATGCAGTTCCGAAGGTGGAGCCAAGGCCACCCTTCCAACATCATGGAACTCAACTTCGTTGGTGAAGCAAACAATTGCGTGTCCTTCATCGTCAAGTCCTCTACGGCCAGCTCTTCCAGTCATCTGAGAGAACTCTCCACTTGTAAGGAACTTGCGACCAGAGTCGGAGTACTTTGTGAACCTTTCAAGAGCTACCGAGCGTGCGGGCATGTTTATTCCAAGCGCTAAAGTTTCTGTCGCAAACACCACCGAGAGAAGTCCAGCTTCAAAACACATCTCCACTATTTCGCGAAAAGCTGGAACCATACCTGCGTGGTGAGCACTTATGCCACGACGTAGGCAGTCAATAAATTCGTTATAGTCAAGCGCCTTCAGGTCATCTTCGCTGAAGTTGAGTAATCGGCTTTGTGCAATATCTTCAATTTCACGTCGCTGCTCGGGCGTGGTGAACAAGAGCCCATCACGCCTGATTTGGCTAACTGCATCATCGCAGGCGGCTCTAGAGAAAATGAACACAATGACTGGAAGGAGCCCTTCCTTCTCTAATGTTTGAAGTAGTTCGCTTCGTCTCGGTGCTCTAAAAGGTGGCGGCGGTGCTGATGACTTCGGGCCCTTCCACTTAGGACCCGGGCGAAAACGCCTCGTGTTCTTCATCATGTTGTCAACCTTGCGAGCTTCATCAGAAAGTCGACCTTCGTGAATCAGGTCGGAAATCTCGGCGTATGGCTGACCACGACGAACGATTGCAAAATGATTATGGAGCTCGATTGGACGAGTCTTTTCAATAATCACCGTGGTTGGTCCTCGAACTGACTCAAACCACTCCCCTACAAATCCAGCGTTACCAATGGTTGCAGAAAGTGCAACAAATCGAACTGAAGATGGGGTGAGAATGATGACTTCTTCCCATACTCCACCTCGAAACTGATCTTGAAGGTAGTGAACTTCATCAAGGACAACTAAGCCCAGCGTCATAATCTGGGTTGATTCTGTGAGCAACATGTTTCTAAGTACTTCTGTGGTCATAACAACGATTTCGGCGTTGCGATTAATTGATGTATCGCCAGTTAAGAGTCCAACGCGATCTTTTCCGAAGAGTTTTGAAAGCTCATTAAATTTTTGATTCGAAAGAGCCTTGAGAGGCGTTGTATAGAAGGCTCGTTCCCCACGTTCGAGAACTCGTCCAATTGCATAGTTTGCAATCAGTGTTTTTCCTGCGCCTGTTGGGGCACTAACGAGAACATTTACGTTCTGGTCAATTGCTTCAATCGCGTCTAGCTGAAAGTTGTCTGGTCCAAAGCCAAGTCCATCAATGAACCTGCTCCGGTAATCTCCGGTGATCATTTTTTAGCGATCTTACCTACACCAATTGCACCGAAGTAGAAAACAACGAGCGGAACTGCCAGTGCACACATTGAAAGAGGATCACCACTTGGGGTGAAGACAGCAGATGCAATAGTTATTCCAATACATGCGTAGCGCCAGTTTCGAAGCAATGTCCTAGGCGTCACTGCTCCGGCAAGTTGTAATGCAACAAGTACTACTGGAAACTCGAATGTAAGTCCAAAGGCGAAGAGCATCAGAGTAAGTAGTGACAAGTACTGGTTCGGGTTGTATTCCGTTACCAATGTATTTCCGCCGATGGCTTGAAGGAACTGAATTGCGTGACCGAAGCTGAAGTACGCAACGACCATTCCAATAACGAAGAAAATTACTGCGGCAATAACAAAAGGAATAATGTATTTTTTCTCATTCTTTTTTAGTCCGGGATTGATAAAGCGCCAAGCTTGCCAAAATATAACTGGAAGCGAGAAGATGATTCCTCCATAAACCGAAATCTTGATTCGAAGCGATAGTCCATCCATTGGATTCGTAATAAGAAACTTGCAAGCATGAATGTTTGCGGCACAGTAAGGGTGTTGTAACCATTTAAGGATTGGGGCATAAAAGAGAAACGAGAGAACGCCAAAAACAAACACGCTGATTGTTGTCACAAAGAATCGATGACGAATTTCGGAGAGATGCTCCGCAAGTGTCATGCCTGTTGCGGCTTTGCTAAATCTGCTCATAATTAGTTCATTGATGGATCGCTGGGCTGTGGCGCGTCACCAATAATGGTTGTGTCTGGGGCAGGCGCTGAATCAGCTGCAGGAAGGACGACATCTGAGTACGGCGCAGGGATATCAATCCCATCTTCCTTCTTCGCTTCTAAATCAGCAAGTATTTTTGCAGTTATAACTTTTTCTTCAGATTGTTCAGCAAGTTTATTAAGCATGTTTACAGGGTTTCTTGCAATTCGAGCAATGTCACCGGCGCTTGGAAGGTCTGGAATGACATCTCTAACTTCTGACTCAATTTTTTTCTGAATGTTTTTGAGAGATGACCAGGCAGAGCCGAGCTTTTCTGCGACCTCTGGAAGTTTGTCCGGTCCAAGAAAAAGTAGCGCCACAGCAATAATGACAATTATTTTGATTGGGCTTAAATCGAACACTCAGACATTGTAGGGCGATGTGCTCGCCCGTCTCCTAAAACCAGTGAAGTCGAGAAAATGGCCAAATTCTGAGAAAAACCTTGCCAATAACGTTTGCTTTGGGAACATATCCCCAGTAGCGGCTGTCGCACGAGTCTGGGTGATTGTCACCAATTACAAAATACGAATTAGCTGGAACAGTTTGCTTTTCTATTGATTTTGCACCTAAAGGTTCGTTATGTGACCAATTCTCATTTAAGGCAACTCCATTTAGATATATCGTATTTCCTTTTGAGGAGACAACATCCCCAGGAACACCAATAACGCGTTTAACGAGGTCTGCAACGGAGTCTCCACACTGTGTTGCAACACTAGGTGTTGCTTTGAAGACAATGATGTCTCCTGTATTTACAGTTCCAAGTGAAACACTCAATTTGTCAACAATAATTCGGTCGCCAACCTGAAGTGTTGGCTCCATTGAAGCCGAAGGGATGTAATAGGTCTGAAACACAAATACCCGTGCAATTGCAGATACACAGAGTGCAACGACAACAATGAGTACCCACTCAAATCCAGCCCTTTTGCGTCTAGCCATCTTTTTCTTCCTGAGACGACTCTGTTCGAGTCCATCATTTGTATTTCCAGTGCCCGTGCTGCTGTCGGCGAACTTCGCTACATAAGGAGACCAATCAAAATCATTGATGTCAACTACTTTGTTTGATTTTTCTTCGTCAGTCACGTGACAAGGTTAGTCGTGGCGTTCAAGTGAAGTAATCAACTTCTTGAAACGATCATCCGTGCTTTTGAAGGGGTCCTTTAGAAGAACTGTTCTTTGCATCTCATCATTTAGCTTTAAATGAACCCAGTCAACGGTGTAATCACGACGCCATTCTTTTGCTGCTTTTATAAATGTTCCTCGCATGTGTGCACGGGTAGTAGCAGGAGGAGTAGTTGTTGCTTCTTTTATATCCTCGTCGCTAACCATTCGAGTGAAGTGATCTCTTGCCTGCCTGCGATAGAAGAGACCCTTGTCTACGTTGGTGTCATGATAGATAAGGTCAATCAATGCAATTTTTGGATCAGACAATGCAACGTGTGATCGTTCTTGTTCTCGTTCGATGATTTGTAGCTTTGCAATCCAGTCAACTCGGTCACTAAGCAACATTGGATCACTTCTGTATTGCTCAATCACCTCTCTCCATAGACGAACTGCGTTTTTTTGATCTTCGGGAAGTTCATCATGACTCTGTACAAATGCTTCTGCGCGCTCACAGAGATCTTCTTGAATCTCGAGTGCGGTCATGTCTCGACCATTCACAAGTTTGACGGTTTCTTTACTCCACAAGTCGTATGAAATGTCCCTCAGTGCATTGATTGGCGAAGCCATGTTGTAGTCGCGAAGAACAGTTTGCTTATCTTCGATCATTGCGAGAACGACTGCAGCAGTTCCAACTTTGAGATACGTGGCGAATTCGCTCATGTTGGAGTCGCCAACAATCACGTGCAGCCGGCGGAAGCGTTCTGGATCGGCGTGCGGTTCGTCTCTTGTGTTGATTATTGGTCTGCTTCTGGTAGTTGCAGAAGAAATTGCTTCCCAAATGTGCTCAGCACGCTGGCTCATTGAATAGTTCGTTCCCTTTGTATTTGTTACGACTTTTCCTGCTCCAGTGAATATTTGCCTACTGATTAGATACGGAATGAAGACTTGCTCAAGTCGAGTTAAATCATCGATTCGCTCAATACAGTAATTCTCATGACACCCATATGAATTTCCAGTTGAGTCTGTGTTGTTTTTAAAAAGAAATATTTCCCCGCGAATTCCTTCATCATCAAGTTGCTGTTGGGCATAAGCAACGAGCTCACGAAGAATCATCTCTCCGGCTTTATCTTGGGAAACTACATCGTGTAGGGAATCACACTCGGCACTTGCGAACTCGGGGTGTGAGCCAACGTCTAAATAGAGGCGACTTCCATTTTCTAGAAAGACGTTAGAAGATCTCCCCCACGCAACAACTTTTCTAAAGAGGAATCTAGAAACTTCATCTGGACTGAGCCTTCGTTGTCCACGCAGCGTGAAGGTGACACCAAATTCGGTTTCAATTCCATAGATTCTTCGAAGCATGCTGTCTCCCCTCTTGCTGTTCTATCAGCCGAGGAGTTCACTTACTTGGTTATCGTTCAATCGAATAAATGTACGACGTGTGCCACGATCTTCCAGGATGCATGCCTCGATGTCCGAAACTGGAATAGTTCGCTCTGGTCCTGATATCGCTGCAATACAGTCCTTCAGCGTCTGTGAGAGGGGCTTAAGTTCCGACTCGCTTGCTGCAAATCGTCCCTTAATGGTCTCAGCGTCACCACCAAGAACTGCAAACATTGGCTCATCTGTAATAGTTCCTTCGTATCCAACCCGGTACAACTTGGTTGGTCGAATGTTGTTACCAAGTTGCGCCACAAGTATTTCTACTTCGAGAGGTTTCTGTCCCTCAGAGAAGACTTGTCCTAGATATTGCGCAAAATAGTTAGCGAGTGCTCGAGCGTCCACATCTTCACGCGAGTAGGTATATCCAGTTCCATCAGCCCATCTAATTCCAGCTTCCTTCAAGCGGTCGAATTCGTTGTACTTTCCAACCCCCGCAAAAGCTAGGCGGTCATATATCTCAGAGATTTTGTTGAGTGACGCTGAAGGATTCTCTGCAACCATCACAACGCCAGTCTCGTAGATAGCTGCGACTATTGAACGACCACGAGCAATTCCTTTTTGAGCGAATTCAGCTCGGTCTTTAGTTAACTGTTCAGGATTGACGTAGAAATAATTACTCATCGAAGCGTTCCTCCGGCAATGCCCCCAGAATTTGTTCGACGATCATTGATTGTCTTAAAGCGTGCAGCAACTGAATCAGTTGGAACTTCTTGGAAGCCGCCTTCGTTGATGATCACCATCATTGGAAATAGTCCACGAACGAAGTCAGGTCCACCAGTGCTTGGATCGTTGTCTCCAGCTTCGTAAAGGGCCAGTGCCCCAAGTTCTAGTGCTGCTTCTAAGTCCAGGTCACTTCTAAAGCCCAGACGAAGTGCACTTTCAGCAAATGGTGTTCCTGAACCGATTGTTGCAAAGTCTGCTCTTTCATAACAACCACCGGCTCCATCGAATTCAAAGATGCGCCCAACCTTGTGACTCGTGTCCCATCCAGCGAGAAGGGGCATCACGGTGAGCGGTGTTGTGAGGTTGTTGTTCTGGATGATTGGCGAAAGGTAGTTGGCTTTTCCTTCAAGACTTAGCGAAGTGTCAGTCATTTTTTCGTAGTGCTCAAATGAAAGTTGTGCGAGTTTTATGAACTCGATTCCTCGTGCCGCAGACCCTGAAATTGCGATTGCAGTAAAACGATCAGCTGCTTCGATCTTTCTGATGTCGCGACTTGCAATGTAGTGACCAGTTGCTTGACGATCCCCCACCATTACAACTCCGCCTTGATATCGAACAGCGATAACAGTGGTGGCGTGTGGGAGATCAATTGACTCAGAGGACTGAGGAGCACTGAGTCCTGCAGACTTAGCGAAGCGAAAAAAGTCGGGACCTGGATCGTCCTGCGCACTAAAAAGCGGAAGACCCATTACTACTCGCCGCCCTTTTGAACATAATTACGAACGAACTCCTCAGCGTTCTCTTCTAGAACTTCGTCGATTTCATCGAGAAGATCATCGAGGTCGTTTTTCAACTGGTCACCTTTTGTGGTGTCTACGTTAACTTCAGCTTGCTCTGTCTTTGCTCGCTCGGACTTTTGCTTTTGTATTCGTTCTTGTTCGCTCATAGTTCTTTTCTACCCGTTCATTGCCTTGAGAAGTGCATTTGCTGTTGCATTCTTTTCTAGCAAGTCCTGAGTGAGTTCTGCTGTACCTCTTAAGGGATCAAGCATAGGAACCCGCTGCAACGGCCCTTCTCCTAGGTCAAACACCACAGAATCCCAGTTTGCAGCGACAATTTGCTCCGGATAGCGGGCCACGCATTGTCCTCGGAAATAGGCACGAGTCGTTTTTGGAGGATTGTGAACGGCTTCACTTGCTTGCTCATTTGAGAAGAGCTCCTGAAGACCAACACGCCTAGCGAGTGATTTTTCATTACGTAGATCGTGGTACTGAAGGTCAACGGCACGAAGCTTTGCATCGTTATCAAGAAGGTTGTATCGATCTTTGAGTCCTTCAATTACTCGCAACTTGGCAACCCAGTCAACCCGATCAGCAACCGAAGCTGGATTATCTCGCACACCATCAAGCATCTCTCTCCAGTGCTTCAAGATGAGTGCAACCTCATCTTCGGAGGCAACATCTTGCGCCCCTGTTCGTTTTACGAAGGAGTCTGAAAGATTCCATAGTTCATCTTGAAAATCCCACGCAGTTCGCTTCTTGCCGTCTTCGCAAAGAACTGCATGCGTCAACGTCGTGTCTAGAGCAAACGATCGAACGGTTTGAACGGGATGAACCGGCATGCTTGGAAAAACCTTTGGTCCTTCTGCCTCTAGCAATGAAAGCAGTAGCGATGTTGAACCCAGCTTTGCGAATGTCGCAACTTGGCTCATGTTCGCGTCGCCAATGATTACGTGCAGTCTGCGAAATCGTTCAGCATCACTATGTGGCTCATCGCGAGTATTAACAATTGGTCGCTTAAGTGTTGTTTCAAGTCCAATAACTTCTTCAAAGAACTCAGCTCGCTGGCTTAATTGGAAAGCTGGGTTTTGCTCTAATCCATCTTCTGTTTCAGCACCGACCTTTCCTGCCCCAAAGATGATTTGCCTCGAAACAAAATGCGGAACCACTCCCGCTACGACCGCCTTGAATTCGAGCTCTCGACTGAGTAGATAGTTCTCATGTGTTCCGTATGAATTTCCTTTTCCATCACAGTTGTTTTTGTAGAGAGTTATCCGCATAGAGGGGTCGAGCGACAGATTCGAAACATTCATTGCTCGAAGCATTATTTCTTCACCAACTACGTCGTACAGTGTTGCTTCAAGAGGAGTACGACATTCAGGTGATGAATACTCAGGGTGCGCATGATCAACGTACAGGCGAGCACCATTAGTTAGAACGGTGTTCGCTAGATGAGTTTCAACGATTGGCGCGAATGAGGCGAAGTTAAGTACTCCGCGAGAGTCAGAACTCGGACTTTCGCTATCGAAGTCCCAGTTGATTCTTGTTCGACCTTCTTGGGCATAAGCGTTTACGATGATGCTTGACGCAAAGATCGGATCTTGCTCGGGCCCTCCAGCAATGCCGTACTCAGTCTCAATGCCGAGAACCTTTGGGACTTGCATGACTTAGAGGTACTGGCCAGTTCCGACGTGTTGAATCGAACGACCACCCTTGACGTCAGTTTCCTCACGGTTGATGAGTGTGCGAATAAAGATGATCCGCTCACCCTTCTTTCCTGAAATTCGTGCCCAGTCGTCAGGGTTTGTGGTGTTTGGAAGATCTTCGTTTTCACGGAACTCTTGGCGAATTGATTCCATGAGGTCTTCGGTGCGCACACCCTTGCCCTTTGATGCAATCTCGCGCTTCACCGCGAGCTTCTTTGCACGGCGAACGACGTTTTCAATCATGGCTCCAGATGCGAAGTCTTTGAAGTAGAGGATTTCTTTGTCGCCGCCCTGATAGGTCACTTCAAGGAACCTGTTGGTGTCATCAATCAAGTACATGTTCTCAACGGTTTGTTCAATCATGAGTCGAACTGCCTTGTCGCGGTCTCCGCCACCGAGGTCTTTAATGATTGACTCATCAATTGGCAATTCTGAATGGAGGTAGCGCTGGAATATTTGTGCCGCAGCTTCTTGGTTTGGGCGCTCGATCTTAATTTTCACATCAAGTCGTCCTGGACGAAGAATCGCTGGGTCAATGAGGTCTTCTCGGTTAGTGGCGCCAATAACAATTACGTCACGTAATGATTCCACGCCGTCAATCTCAGCAAGCAACTGGGGGACGATCGTGCTCTCCATGTCTGAAGAAATTCCAGTTCCTCTAGTTCTAAAGAGTGAGTCCATTTCGTCAAAGAAAATTATGACTGGTGTTCCCTCTTCAGCTTTTTCACGAGCACGTTGAAACACAAGACGAATCTGACGTTCAGTTTCTCCGACGTACTTGTTTAAGAGTTCTGGTCCCTTAATGTTCAAGAAGTAAGAACGAACATTTTTATTGCCAGAGAGTTCAGCGACTTTCTTTGAAAGTGAATTAGCAACGGCTTTAGCAATGAGAGTCTTTCCACATCCCGGAGGACCGTAGAGAAGAATGCCCTTCGGCGCAGGTAATTCGTAGTCCTGGAATAGTGCTCGGTGCAGGTAAGGAAGTTCAACGGCGTCAGTAATGAGTTCAATCTGAGCATCGAGGCCACCAATGTCTTCGTACGAGATGTCTGGAACCTCTTCGAGTACTAGTTCTTCTGATTCTGGTCGTGCAATCTTCTCGACCAAGAGGTTTGACCTGGTGTCTAAGAGCAACGCATCACCAGCACGGAGTTTTGTCTCTTTAAGCGACTGCGCTAGCTCGACCACTCGTTCTTCATCTGCTCGTCCGTAGACAAGAACGCGGCGCTCATCGAGAACGTCCTTAACGGTCACAACTTCACCTTGACCGTCAGATGCACGAACGGCAATTACGGAGAAGGATTCGTTGAGCACCACTTCATCACCGCGGTGAACATCACTGGTTGTAATGCCAGGAAGTATTGAGACGCGCATTTTTCTTCCCTGCGCGTAGATGTCAACGGTGTTGTCATCATTAAACGCAATGAACGTTCCATAGACCGCAGGAGGTTGTGTGAGCTTCTCAACTTCTTCGCGAAGGTTTTCAATCTGATCGCGAGTCTGTTGAATAGTCATCGTGAGCTTCTCGTTGTTTGAACGAGTCTGCGAAAGTTGTCCCCTGGCTTCGAGGAGCTGCTCTTCGAGCACTTCAATTCGATGATTGGCTTGATCAATGTTGTTGAGTACGAAGTCTTGTGCGCCTAAGACGACAATCTGGTCTTCATTGTTTTCGGGTTGATTCTCGTCGTGGCGGTCCATTTCTTTACCCTAGGGGAACTTTTGACTGGTTTCAAAGTTATTGGTGGGTCAAAGTTCCCGCTAAAGTAAATGAATCACTTAGGCCACGGAGGCATTTAATGAAGGTTTGGATCGACCAAGATCTGTGCACAGGAGACGGACTCTGCGAAGAGATTTGTCCATCTGTCTTCACACTCCTTGACGACGGCCTCGCCTACGTTAAGCAAGACGGTCAAGTAAAAGACTCACCCGGTGGCGCTGAAGGGCTTGCTGTTGTTCCGGCGGAGTTTGAAGAAGCAGTCGTTGAGGCCTCAGAAGAGTGTCCTGGCGAATGCATCTTTATTGAAAAGGACTAGTCCTTTTCTGGTCGACCTACGAGTCGGCGTGCTGAAGTAAGAAATCCAGTGTGTCCAACCATTCGGTGATCTGGACGAACTGATCTTCCATCAATGTGCCACGTACGTCTAAAAATTTCAACCGTCTCTTCGAGACCGAACTGATGTTTACGTAATGTTTCGCGAAATAACTGCGTTTGGTTAATGGTCGGAAGATACGCCAGCAGAATGCCACCAGGTCTAAGGGCCTTCTCTGCGTGCTCGACAACAAGTGATGGCTCAGGCATGTCAAGAATTATTCGATCGAGGTCCACTTCATCAATTCCGAGTGTCACGTCGCGGATGTGTATGTCGTAGTGAACATCGTCACCGAGGTATTCACGAACAGTCTTTTTCGCGTGCTCTGCGAAATCTTCTCTGATCTCGTATCCAGTAATCAATGCTCCTGCTCGAAGTAGCGTCATAGAAAGAGCACCAGATCCAACGCCAGCTTCAAGGACTCGCATTCCGGGGCCAATGTCAGCCTGCATGAGAATTGTCCCAAGGTCTTTTGGATAAATCACTTGTGCCCCACGTGGCATTTTCAAGATAACTTCAGAAAGCGTAGGGCGAACAACGAGGAAGCTTCGCTCGGTATTGCCCTTGATGAGTGATCCTTCGACTGCGCCAATCACATCATTGTGTTGAATGATGCCAGCGTGGGTATGAAATGCAGCGTCGGGCTTAAGAGTAATTAAGTACTGACGATCTTTGGCGTCAATGAGCATGACGCGCTCGCCTGCTTGAAGAGTTGCCTTACTCACGCGTGCTTACCTTTTTTCTTTCGAGCACCAGAAGTTGCAGCGCGCTTATCAATGAACCTGAACAACAAAATACCTGCGGCAACGCTGAGCCACCTGGGTGACTTTTGTGCCCAAGCACGACCGACTGATGACGCAAGGAGTACTCGAAATAAACGTTTAAGAATCAACGCCGAGCCTTGCCTGATTTACGACCGCGAAGAAATCCCCATAAGTAACCAGTGAAGAGTCCACCAAGACCAATAGCTGCGATGTTCGGAGTTTCTCCGTCTGCTTTTTCACCGAGTGAAACATCCTCAGGAAGAAGTGAGCGAACTGATTGTTCAAGTTCTTTACGAGTTTCTGACTTGTTACGCATAATCACTTCTCGAGTCGACGCTTAGCAACGCCATTGGAAATTCTCCATGCAGTGAGAGCAAGTACACAGCCACTGACTACGGCAACAATCAGATACGGAATCCAAGAAAGGGTGCCGTTAAGAACTTTGAACTGGTTTTGTAGGAATCTAAGTAGACCAAAGAGAAGTAGCGCTGTTCCAACCCCAACGAAGAGACTGCCAATTGCCCCAAAGAGCATGTAGCGACCCAGGTCTTTGACTGGCTTAACGGTTTCTTCTTTGATGTAGCGGACCGCGAGTTCCTTTATGTCTTCAATGTCTTTTTGAAGAGAGGCTCCTCGAAGGAACTTGCGCCAGGATGACTTTTCCATGACCTAATCCTACTCAGAGCGTTCTTTAATTAGATATGAAGAACTAGCGGTTGCAATAAGCAGTCCCGCCTCGTCTATCACTTTTGCTTCCAAGAATGAGATGACACTGCCCGGCTTTAGAACTTGAGCGGTGCAAGTGAGAGTTGATCCGAGCTTTGCTGGACGCAAAAACGAGACCTTCATCTCTGTATTTGCCACTGAAATGTTCTTCTTCCCTGCTCCAGTGACGGCACTCGCACCCATGGCTGAGTCGAGCATTGCGGCGATAAAACCACCTTGAACTATCCCGGCGGGGTTTAGAAAACGTTCGTCCACCTTCATTGTCCACACGGTCTGACCAGGCACGCTCTTATCAACGCACGTGAGTCCGAGCGTTAAGTCGCAATTAGGTGGAATTTGTAAGGCCATGACACAAGGCTACCCGTTAAGGCTCCCAAATCTGAAGGCCCAAATTCACTACTGTCTAGTGCATGACTGACGAATTATTTAAGGGCGCATCAGAACTCGAAGGTCGTGCAATAAGAGAAATTGCAGCCTTGGCTATGGACGCTCCTGCTGCTGCTAAATCTGGACACAGTGGAACTGCCATGGCACTTGCCCCTCTTGGCGTGATGCTGTTCTCACGAGTGCTTAGACACGATCCGACGGACGCAAAGTGGAGTGACCGTGACCGGTTCATTTTGTCGTGTGGTCACGCATCAATGTTGCAGTACGGACTCGCTCACTCGTTTGGTTATGACGTACAAATCGAAGACATAAAAGCATTTCGTCAACCACACTCTCGCACCCCCGGACACCCGGAAAATGGCGTCACCGACACTGTTGAAGTAACAACTGGACCACTCGGTCAGGGCATTGCAAACGGTGTGGGTATGGCTATTGCAGAGCGAATCCTAAGATCCGATTACGGCAATGATTTTGTTGATCACCGCACGTGGGTAGTTGCTGGAGATGGATGCCTCGAAGAAGGAATTAGCCACGAAGCAGCGTCACTCGCTGGCTCACTTGGTCTCGACAAACTCACTGTTTTCTACGACGACAACCACATCACTATTGATGGTCCAACTGAAATTGCAATGCGTGACGATGCACCAGCACGTTTTGCTTCATACGGATGGCACGTGATTAATGTTGGTGAAAAAGCTAACGACGTCGATGCTCTCGAGGCTGCAACTCGTGCTGCGATTGCAGAAACTTCACGTCCAACACTTATTGTTGTTCGCTCGCACATTGGATATCCATCACCAGCAATGATGGACAAGCGTGATGCCCACGGATCAATATTTAGCGCTGATGTGATTAGTGAAGCCAAAGCACTATTAGGAGTTCCTAACGAAGCGTTCCACGTTGACTCAGAGCTTCCTTCGCAGATGGTCGCGGCACTAGAAACAAATCGTGCGCTTCGCGCAGCGTGGGACGCACGTATCGCAGCAAGCGGCGAAAAAGGAATTGCATTCCTAGAGCAACTTAAAACAAACGGTGCTGGAGTTTTTGCAACTAAGCCTGAGTTGTATGAAGGTGGCACCAACGTTGCAACAAGAAAAGCCATGCAGCGCGCCATGGACGTCTTTGCGCCCCAGACCAAGGGTCTCACTGCTGGTTCTGCTGACCTAACTGACAATACTGGGGTGCTACTTAACGCATCATCAGCTCAGTCGCATGACAATCCTGGCGGCCGCCAGATCTATTACGGCATTCGTGAATTCGCAATGGGCGCAGTGATGGTGGGCCAAGCACTACACGGTGGGATACGTCCGCTCGGATCAACGTTCTTTGTCTTTAGTGACTACGTGCGACCTGCAATTCGACTCTCCGCACTAAGTCACGCTGGGGTTATGTACGTCTTTACTCATGACTCCGTTGGCGTTGGCGAAGATGGTCCTACTCACCAACCGGATTGAACACTTAATGGCGCTTCGTGTCATGCCAACAATTCACGTTGTACGACCGTCTGATGCGAACGAGACACTAAACCTCGTCGAGCACTACCTCAGTGATAAGAAGCCAGTTGTAACGGCACTGATCCTTTCTCGACAAGACATGCCAGTGCTTGGTGGCGATGATGCAACAGCGTCAGCTCGCGGAGCGAGAAATGGTGGCTACGTACTTCGTGAACGCGATGACGCGGTCTTTACCCTTGTTGCTACGGGATCTGAGGTCGCACACTGTCTAAAGGCCCAAGAAGATCTACTCGCCAAGGGAATTTCAACTCGAGTTGTCGCACTACCTTGCTGGACCTGTTTTGAAGAGCAATCAGCTGACTACAAGAAGTCCGTACTTCGCCGCTCAATTCCATCAGTTTCACTTGAGGCCGGAGCGACTCTCGGATGGGCTAAGTATGTAGATGAAGCAATTGGCATTGACACCTTTGGAATCTCAGCACCTGGCTCCTATGTGTTTGATTACTTCAACATCAACGCACAAACTGTTGTTTCACACGTCGAGAGAGTTCTTGGAGAAAAAAAGTGACCACACTGAATTCACTGTTTGACGACTACGGACAGAGCCCTTGGATTGACAACATCCGCAGGGACTGGCTTAATGACGGCACACTCGCGCGTTTAGTTGAACAAGGTGTTCGCGGTGTTACCTCTAACCCAGCAATTTTCGCTAAAGCATTTGCGACAAGCTCCGCCTACGACGAGTTTCTTACTGGAGTAAAGGGCAAGGATGTTGAAGAGTTGTTTGAAGAGCTCGCAGTAGTTGATGTTCGAGACGCGTGTGATGTTCTGATGGGAGTCCATGATTCTTCGTGTACAGACTTTTACGCTAAAAAGCGTCGTTACTGCGATGGATACGTATCACTCGAGGTATCTCCTCGCCTAGCTCGTGACACCGCCGGAACAATTGCTGCTGCACTGAAACTAAATAGTGCAGTTGGACGCAGCAACGTGATGATCAAGATTCCTGCAACCAATGAAGGCATCCCAGCGATTACACAAGTTCTTGGTGCCGGGATAAATGTCAACGTAACCCTCATCTTCTCAGTTGAGCGTTATTCAGAGGTGCTCGACGCCTGGATGGATGGAATCGAATTGGCTAAGAAGAACGGACACAATCCTTCATCAATTGGAAGTGTTGCTTCATTCTTTGTTTCACGAGTTGACGCTGCTGTTGATGCTCTTCTTCTCGAAGGTGATTCCCGCCGAGGCACAACCGCCAATGCTCAAGTTGCAGCGGCCTACGCCCTCTACTTGGAGCGGATCAATGGATCTCGAGCAAAGGCGCTCATTGCAGATGGCGCCCAGGTGCAGCGCCCCCTTTGGGCGTCAACCGCAATAAAGAACCCTACGTACTACGACCTTCTTTACGTTGACTCAATTGTTGCTGACGAGACGGTGAATACGATGCCCGATCCAACACTCGTAGGCGTTCTCGACCATGGGAACTTTTCGTCTTCACTGCTACTCAACGCTGCGAGCATCGTTAAGACCTCGTCGCTTCTTTTTGAACTGCCAAGTGAGATTTCGCTTAGTACTATTACTCACAAACTTGAGGCTGATGGTGTTCAGAGTTTTATTGACTCATACGCTGATCTCTTGAAAACAGTTGCCGACAAAGTCAACGGCTAGCTGATGTCGAATTCGGAAATCATTCAACGGATTCTGAAGGGAGATCCTTCGCTTTTTGAAGGATCAACTGCTAAGAATTCTCTTGGATGGCTTCGTCACCCTGAAAAGTATTTAGGAAGATGGCTTGATGACATTGCAGCGAAACTTCCGCGTCGTTATTCCAAGACAATCCTCCTCGGCGTAGGTGGTTCTGCGGGGCCTGGTCTCTTTTTTGCCGAATCTTCAGGCTCAAGTGACCTAAGTGTTCTAGATACTTCAAATCCAGATTCAATTTCATCGACTGATTTCTCTAATGCCACTGTCATCGCTGCTTCAAAATCAGGAAATACCATTGAGACCCTCAGCCTTCTTTCCTTCGCGCTTGCTAATGGACTCAAGGTCGAAGACCTCATTGTCATTACTGATAAGGGAACCACTTTCTCGAAGTATGCCAACGATCTAGGTTGCCTCGTCATTGACGGTGATGAAAATACTGGTGGAAGATTTTCTGCTCTTTCACCATTTGGATTAATCCCGGCTCTCTACGCCGGATGGACCCCCGAATCGCTACGAAGCGCACTATCTGACTCGTATGTAAATGAATCAGTTGTCACAACAGCTGTAGCCGAGGCAGCGATTCACGCTGCTGACGTCAACTTCGGTCATGCGTATTTTCAGCTTCAAGCTGACCCAATAATTTCTGGTGGTGCAATGTGGCTCGAGCAATTAGTTGCAGAAACTACTGGCAAGCAGGACCGAGGTTTTATTCCAGTCTTCGAATCAGAGTCAAACAAGTACTCAGTATCTGAGATTCAACATTTCCATCTCGTGGCATCACTTCTCGCATGGCATCTTGGCGTTGATCCTTTCAATCAACCCAACGTTGAAGCAGTCAAAACAGCTTTTGTGAAACTTCTCGAATCTGATGTTCCTTGGACTTCGCAACCAGTGAACTACGAAGAAATGCAACATAATCTTCGTTCAGCAACGTATCGAACGTTGCAGGTCTATGGACCCTTAAACATTGGTAACGAGCTATGTCACCTTCAATCAAGGATTCAAAACTCCTACGGAAGAACCACCGCAAACTTCGGCCCTCGTTATCTGCACTCGACTGGTCAGCTTCACAAAGGTGGACCGAAGAATGTAGCTGCGTTGCAGATTGTCATTCGTCCGAAATCAAAGCCCATCGCGATACCTGGAAAGACGTATTCCTTCCATGACCTGCACATGGCTCAAGCAACAAGTGACTTTCAAACAATGATTAGTTGTGATCGACATGTATCTCAACTGATTGTTGATGATTTAGATGAAGTTGCTGAAGTTCTAGGTCTTTAGTCCTAGGATGCTCGCATGACAATTACTCGAGGGTTTAACAACCAGCACTTCATCTTGGAGACAGGCGAATCACTCTCTTCTGACGCCTTTGCGAAAGCACGTAGGCGTCATGGATACATAGTCACTTACTCCCCAAAGGTATTCATACCTTTAACGAAGTTGTGTCGTGATCGATGCGGCTACTGCACGTTTGCTCAGGCTCCAGCGCACGTGGCATCTCCGTACATGTCACTGGAAGAAGTTTTAGAAGTTGCGGTTGCTGGAAAAGCTGCAGGATGCACCGAAGCACTCTTCACGCTCGGCGAACGTCCAGAACTTCGTTACGACGAAGCAGCAAAGTGGCTCGCTGCACGTGGATACCAGTCAACTGTTGACTACGTCGCAGCTGCTGCAAAGGCAGTGCTCGACGAAACCGGACTTCTCCCTCACGCCAACGCCGGTGCACTGTATTTCTCCGAGTTAGAACAACTTCGTGAAGTTTCTGCTTCACAGGGAATGATGCTCGAGTCACTTGCTGAACTCGATGCTCACCGACTCGCTCCAGACAAAGAACCACAGCGTCGACTTAACACCATGCGTTTTGCTGGTCAGTTGAAGATTCCGTTCACCACTGGACTACTTGTTGGCATTGGCGAAACACGTGAAGACCGTATTGCAACGCTCGAAGCAATTGCACTCGCTCACGAGGAATACGGCCACATTCAAGAAGTAATTGTTCAGAACTTCCTTCCTAAGCCTCGCACGGCAATGGCTCATGCACCAGCCGCAACCGATGCAGAGTTCCACTGGACAATTGCTGCTGCTCGATTAATTCTTCCTGGCGATATTCACCTACAGGCCCCACCGAACTTGAGCGATGACCCAACTCGCCTCCTTGCGTTTGGCATTGATGACTTTGGTGGTATTTCTCCAGTGACGGCAGATCACGTAAATCCTGAACGCGCGTGGCCAGCAGTTGACGCACTCGCGAGTGAATGCGATGCCAAGGGCTTCTACTTAACTCCGCGACTCACGGTCTACCCAGAGTTCATTGACCAAAAGCAAGAATTCCTAGATTCAAAGGTTCGAACAAAGGTATTAGCTCACGCTGATGCGACTGGACTTGCTCGAGATGACTCTTGGTTCTCTGGATCAGACATCACCCCTCCAGCGCTTCCAATCGCATCTTCTAAGACAAGTGACATTTCTGCAATTCTTCGTGGATACGAGCCGGGATACGACTTCTCTCGAGAAGAGCTCATTACTCTCTTCAGTGCCAGAGGCGCAGACCTAGTAGCTATTAACGAACTGGCTGATGACGTTAGAAAGCAACTTGTTGGTGACAACGTTTCCTTTGTGATCAACAGAAACATTAACTACACAAACGTCTGTACTTTTAAGTGTCGCTTCTGCGCATTCTCTAAGGGTCCTCTCTCGCTCAACCTTCGTGGAGATCCCTACCTACTCACGCTCGACGAAGTCAGTGAACGCGTCCGTGAAGCTGAAGCAAAGGGCGCCACCGAAGTCTGTCTGCAGGGTGGAATCCATCCAAAGTTCGATGGTGATTACTACATTGACGTTGTTGCTGCGGTTCGTGCTGGGTCACCAAAGATTCACATTCACGCGTTCAGTGCACTCGAAGTCTTTGAAGGTGCTCGTAGGTCAGAACAAGACCTCGCCACCTACCTCACTCGTCTAAAGGACGCCGGTCTAAAGACCCTTCCGGGGACCGCTGCAGAAATTCTCGATGACGAAGTTAGAAAGATTCTTTGTCCTGACAAGATCAACTCAGACCAGTGGCTAGAAGTTCACCGTACCGCTCACAGCGTTGGGCTTAATTCGAACATCACCATCATGTTTGGTGCTGTTGAAGGTGTTGACAGTTGGGCAACTCACCTCATTCGAACTCGTGACCTTCAAAAAGAGACTGGTGGATTCACTGAATTCGTGCCGCTCCCCTTCGTGCACATGGCAACGCCGATTTTCATTAATGGCAAATCACGACGTGGACCAACATTCAGAGAAGCATTATTGATGCACTCTGTTGCGAGACTTCACTACGCAACGTTGATCAATAACATTCAAGTCAGCTGGGTGAAGATGGGCATCGAAGGATCTCGTCGCATTCTCCAAGCTGGCGCCAATGACCTAGGTGGCACGCTTATGGACGAGAACATTTCTCGCGCCGCTGGAGCAGTGCACGGCCAGGAAATGGACGTAGATACGTTGAAGGATCTCGTGTCACCACTTGGTCGACCACTCGTTCAACGCTCCACTCTTTACCAGGCGATCTAGTTCATGTCTCCAAACGAAGAGGATCTAGAGATTGCTCGCGACTCTTCAGACGAATTACTGCGTGCAGCGAAATTGTTTGAGCCATGGCGTTCTCATAAAAAAGTTTTAGTCTTCGGTTCTGCAAGGACCAAGAAAGAAAACCCGCTGTATCAAATCGCCAAAGAATTTGGTCATGTGATGACAAAGTCTGGTTGGTTCACCATTACTGGAGCTGGTGGCGGAATCATGGAGGCAAGCTCTGAGGGTGCTGGAAAAGATCACACTATTGGGGTGAACATAAAGCTCCCCTTCGAACAACATGCAAATCCATTCATTGACGTTGAGAACAAAGTTGTCTCGGTAAAACACTTCTTCACGCGCAAAGTATCAATGGCCCGAGAATCAGACGCGTTTGTATGCCTTCCTGGCGGCTTTGGAACACTCGACGAACTCTACGAAGTTCTAACGCTTATCCACACCGGAAAGACATCTCCAGCCCCTGTAGTGCTGATTGACGCTCCTAGTGGAACCTTCTGGTCCAAGTGGCTGGACTTCCTTGAATCAGAAATCATTGGTGGTGCCTACATTGGTCAGCCAGATTCTGCCTTAGTAAAGCTATGCACTACAGCTGAGAGTGCTGCAGAAGAGATTTTTGGGTTCTACGCGAATTACGTAGATTGCAGCTTCAGCTCTGGACAGGTTGAAATCAATCTATTGAACGAGCCAACTGATGCACAGGTTCAGAGTCTCTTAAACGTAGTTCCACAGCTTTCAAAGTCACCGCAGTTCACAAAGTCAGGGAAATCAATCATTGCAAGCTTTGAAGGACGCAACTACGTTGGTCTTCGACTTGTAATTAATGAAATAAATTCCTGGGATTAGTCGTCGCTAGCGCCACGCAGTAACGATTCTGCTTTCTGCAAGCTTCTTCGGACTTTTGAAAGCCGACGTTCAAGTTCTTTTGCGTTATCAGGCTCGTCTTCGTTTACTTGTGCTCGAAGAGCGTCATAGATTGCGTCAGAGACTCGAGATTCAATACTTGCAACTTCGTCAGCTAATTCGTCAAATGACTGCATTAACCAAGTGTGGTGACTTCGAGTGCGTTGTCCCCATACTGCGAACGAAGAACTTTCTTGTCAAACTTTCCAACGCTGGTCTTTGGCACACTCTCAATGAATGTCCAGCGCTCAGGTAGCCACCACTTAGCAACGTGCTCTGCGAGGTATGTCTGAAGTTCCGCTGGCGTTGCACTCATGCCAGGGCGAAGTACTACGCAGGCCATTGGACGCTCTTGCCACTTCTCGTCAGGAACCGCAATAACTGCAGCTTCAAAGACAGCTGGGTGACCCATGAGAGCTCCTTCGAGCTCAACTGAACTAATCCATTCACCTCCGGACTTAATAACGTCCTTGGTGCGGTCGCTAATGACTAGGTAACCGTACGCATCGATTGTTCCAATGTCGCCAGTTCGGAGCCATCCGTCACGGAATTTTTCAGGATCCTCAACACCGAAGTATGAACCAGTAATCCATGGACCACTGATTTCGAATTCTCCAACGGTCTTTCCGTCATTTGGAAGAACTGTTCCGTCTTCTGCGGTTATTCTCATCCTCACACCAGCAACAATCCTTCCGGCCTTAACGCGCCAGTCAATCTCTTGATCCTTTGTAGTTCCAAATGGTGGAATTGAAACTGCAGCCAGAGGACTCGTTTCAGTCATACCCCATCCCTGGATGATGTCAATGTTGTACTTGTCTCGGTATGTTTCAATGAGAACGCGCGGCACTGCAGATCCACCAGCGAGCAAGTAACGAAGACTCGATAAATCAACGTCAGGCTTTTCGTTAGCAACACGTAGAACGTCATTCCAAATAGTTGGAACGCCAAGTGACACTGTTGGCTTTAAGTCTTCAATCATTTTTACGATTGGTTCACCTTGCAACAACATCTGAGGCATGATGAGTTCAACACCGGCCATAAAGGCTGTATAGGCACAACCCCACGCGTTCACGTGGAACATTGGAACAATTAACAAGCAGCGATCGCGCTCACTGAGACCAATTGAGTTTGCAGAAGTTGAAGCCATTGAGTGAAGCCATGTTGAACGGTGCGAGTAGACAACTCCCTTAGGATTGCCAGTTGTTCCCGATGTGTAACACATGATTGCGGCTTCGTTCTCGTCGAAGTCCGGCCAAACAAATCCTGGCTTTTCTGCAGCGAGGAGTGTTTCGTAGTCGAGTGTGTCTCCAAGAACACCAGTTCCTTCTGGGCCGTGAACAATGATGTGCTTCACGTTAGGAATCTGGTCACGTACTTTTGCGAGTAGTGGAGCAAGAGTGTTGTCAACAATGATCACTTGATCGTCAGCGTGATTGATGATGTAGCTGAGTTGCTCTGGAAAGAGTCGAATGTTAAGTGTGTGAAGCACTGCTCCCATGCACGGGATTGCAATGTATGCCTCCATGTGTGCTTGGTTGTTCCACATGAATGAAGCGACACGGTCGCCCTTCTTCACACCGAGTTTGCTCAGAGCAGCAGCTAATTGCTCAGCGCGCTTAGCGATTTGAAAGAATGTCGCTTCTGCAACACCATCTGGAGAGACGGTAAAAACTTTCTTGTCGGCGTAGATGAACTCCCCGTGCTTAATCAGGTCCCTGATAAGCAACTGTGTGTTTTGCATCGTACTTTTCATACTTCCCCCACTGCTTTCTGATGTGATGTTTTAAATCTTGATGCGATTATGAAACTACCAAGACAGACTGTACGGCTCGACTGGTGCTGGAAGCGAACTCGGCTTTCCTTGGAGATGGGCATCTATTCCAGATGCGGCTGCGCGACCTTCGGCGATTGCCCACACAATCAGGCTTTGGCCACGGACTGCGTCGCCACAAGCAAATACTTGTCCCTTGCCCCCTAGGCCCTTTACGGCCCAATTAGGGGTCACAGAAAGGGTTGCACGGTGGGTTATGAACTGGTCCTGGTTGAGGCCAAGCTCGTCGAGTTCTGGTCCAACGAACCCGGCGGCGATAAATACAAAGTCCACAGCCTTAGTTACAACTTCGTTAGTCGAGTTATCACGGAGCACTATTTCTTGGAGAGTTCCTTCACCCTTGAACTCAAGAGTTTCAGATGAGAAGACACGCTCACCACCTTCTTCGTGAGCGGACGTTGTCTTAAAGAGTCGAGCCATTGTTGGCCATGGTTGATCATCTGGTCGCTCATCTGGTGGGCGGTCCATGATCTCAATTTGAATGACGCTCTTTGCCCCTTGACGGTGCGCGGTACCAAGACAGTCAGCACCAGTGTCTCCTCCACCAAGAATGATCACGTTCTTACCGTTCACATCAATTTCAGACTTCGTTGAAGTGTTGACGGCACGGTTCGATGCTTCTAGATACGTCATGGCTGGATACACGCCCGTGAGCTCTGCTCCGTCAACTGGAATCATGCGTGGTCGTGTTGAACCAATGGCGAGAAGAACGGCGTCATACTCAGCACGTAGCGACTCGAGAGAAACGCCATCATCTCCAACGCTTACGCCGGTCTTGAAAGAAATGCCGGACTGCTTCATAACGTCAATGCGACGATCGAGAACAGCCTTTTCCATTTTGAATTCTGGAATTCCGTAACGAAGGAGTCCACCAATAAGGTCACTTCGCTCTAAGACAGTCACTTCATGGCCAACACTTCGTAGCTGTGCTGCTGCAGCGAGTCCTGCGGGACCAGAGCCAACTACACAGACGTGCTTGCCGGTCCTCGTTGCAGTGCTGCGAATAACTGGAAATCCATTTGCGAAAGCGTGTTCTACAACTTCATATTCAATGCGCTCGATGGTTACTGGATCTGATCCAATTCCTAGAACGCAGGCAGACTCACATGGCGCTGGACAAAGTCTTCCAGTGAACTCCGGAAAGTTATTTGTTGCGAACAATTGATCTGCGGCTTCAGCCCAGTTCTGCTTGTACGCCGCGTCGTTGAATACAGGAATTCGGTTTCCAAGTGGACAGCCCTGCATGCAGAACGCAATACCGCAGTCCATGCAGCGAGCACCTTGCTCGGAAACAGCTTTTTCGTCTTGAGGTTCGTAGACCTCTTTCCAGTCGCGAAGACGAACCGGAACTGGACGGTACTTAGGACCGACACGGTCGAACTCAATGAATCCGGTGACCTTACCCATTGCGAAGCTCGTCCCTCACTCGTTGGTACTCAGAAGTTTCAATTCGCACAAAGTCCATGCGAGCATTTCGCCAGTCGCTAAGGATTGACTTGGCTTTCTTTGAGCCTGTTTCAAACTCGAAACGTGTGATGATGTCGAGAAGTTTGGCGTCATCTTCGAATTCAAGTGGATCAATTTCGTAGACACCAGCACTGAGGTGGTCGTGAATCTTCTTCTTAGGGTCGTAGAGGTAAATAGTTCCTCCAGACATTCCTGCAGCTAGGTTGCGTCCAATGTCGCCAAGGATTGCAACAACGCCACCAGTCATGTACTCACCTGCGTGGTCGCCAGTTCCCTCAACCACGATGGTGGCTCCAGAGTTTCTAACGGCACAGCGTTCACCAACGACACCGTTAATGAAAATTTCTCCTGCGGTGGCGCCATAACCAATGACATTTCCAGCAATGATGTTTTGATCTGTTTCAAACGTTGATGTTGGTGGCGCCTTGATGATTATGCGCCCACCAGAAAGACCCTTACCCGCGTAGTCATTCGCATCACCAGTGAGTCGAAGGGTGACTCCTTGTGGGATGAATGCTCCAAGTGACTGCCCAGAAGATCCTTCAAGGTTGATCTGAATGTGGTCGTGAGCAAGCTTGTCGGCACCAAGTGCACGAGTGATCGCGCTTCCGGTGAGTGTTCCTACAGCTCGGTTGATGTTGTTGATCTTTGAAGAGATTGATGTTGAAACACCAGTCGTGGCGCTTCGAACTGCTTCATCAAAAAAGGTCCAGTCGAGTGCGTCGTGCATTTCGTGGTCTTGCTTCGTTGTTTGGCGACGTTGGTCGTGGTCAACTGGGCGAAGGAGTGCACTTAGATCAAAGTCGCTTAGTTCTGTTGTGTTCTTTTCAATAGCAATACGGTCTGTGTCTCCAATGATGTCATCAAGAGACTTCGCGCCGAGAATTGAAAGGTATTCACGAACTTCTTCAGCAATGAATTCAAAGAAGTTTTCAACGAACTCAGGCTTGCCAGTGAATCGTTCACGAAGCTTCGGGTTCTGTGTCGCAATGCCAACTGGGCAGGTATCGAGGTGACACACGCGCATCATGATGCATCCAGAGACAACGAGTGGCGCAGTTGCGAATCCGTATTCTTCTGCACCGAGCAATGCCGCAATTACAACGTCGCGTCCGGTCTTTAGCTGTCCATCCACCTGAACAACAACGCGGTTGCGTAGTCCGTTCATAGCTAGCGTCTGATGTGCTTCAGCGAGTCCTATTTCCCAGGGTGTTCCTGCGTGCTTCAGTGACGTAAGCGGGGCTGCACCTGTTCCACCGTCGTGACCTGAAATAAGAATTACGTCTGCGTGCGCTTTAGCAACTCCCGCAGCAATTGTTCCAACACCCTGCTCACTTACAAGCTTCACGTGAATACGTGCTTGATCGTTGGCGTTCTTAAGGTCGAAGATTAACTGCTTTAAGTCTTCGATTGAATAGATGTCGTGGTGCGGTGGAGGTGAAATTAGTCCAACACCTGGCGTTGAGTAACGGGTCTTGGCAATCCATGGATAGATCTTCGATCCTGGAAGCTGTCCGCCCTCTCCTGGCTTGGCTCCTTGGGCCATCTTGATCTGAATGTCGTCAGCATTAACGAGGTAACGACTTGTGACACCAAAGCGACCTGACGCGACCTGCTTGATGGAAGAGCGACGATTGAAACGTGGGTCTGAAGTGTCAAAGCGCTCCTCGTCTTCTCCACCTTCACCAGTGTTTGATTTTCCACCAATACGGTTCATGGCAATGGCGAGTGTTTCGTGCGCTTCGCCAGAAATAGATCCGTAGGACATTGCTCCAGTTGAGAATCGCTTAATGATTGACGACACACTTTCGACTTGGTCGAGTGGTGTTGGAGTTTGTGCGGGCTTCAAATTAAAGAGCCCGCGCAGGGTCACCTTGGCGTCATTTTGATCGTCAACGAGCTTGGTGTACTGCTTAAAAATGTCGTAACGTTTCTCGCGTGTTGCGTGCTGGAGCTTTTGAACAGTGTGTGGGTTGAAGAGGTGAATTTCACCGTCACGGCGCCACTGGTACTCACCCTTGTTACGAATTTCAATTCGCTCGCCTTCTGCTGGTGCGTAGGCACTCGTGTGCCAGCTGAGTACATCTTGCGCAACGCGCTCAAGCGTTACTCCACCCATTCGAGACTTCATGCCTGGGAAGTAGCGAGACAGAATGTCGTCAGATACTCCTACGGCTTCAAAGAGTTGCGATCCAACGTAACTAGCAACAGTTGACACGCCCATCTTTGACATTGTCTTAACAATTCCCTTGTTGAGACCCTTGCCGTACTGATACCTAGCGTCACTTGATGTTGCTGCAGTGAGTTCACCCTTTTCAACGAGGTCGTCAATTGACTCATACGCGAGGTAAGGACAAACAGCTGAGGCGCCGTAACCAAGCAACAATGCAACATGGTGAACTTCTCGTACGTCTCCGGCTTCAATGATGAGCGCTGCTGAAGTTCTAATGTGCTCTGCAACTAAACGGTGATGCACTGCTGAAGTAAGAATCAAGCTAGGAATTGCAGCGAAGTTCTTGTCAACGTTTCGGTCTGAAAGAAGAATGATGTTCGCTCCAGCGCGAACTTCCTTTACAACCTCATTTGTCACTTCTTCAATTGCTTTGGCGAGACGTTCTCCTGCGCTGCCAGAACCACTTGCCGCAAACAACCCCTCAACCACTGAGGTCTTAAATCCAACGGCTTTGTCCGACTCTTCGATGTAGCGGATCTTGGCGAATTCATCAATGCTGAGTACTGGTGAGGGAAGCACAATCTGGTGTGCGTGTCGATCAGTTTCGGTGAGCAAGTTGTCTTCTCCACCAATAGTTACGCGTGTTGAAGTAACGAGTTCTTCACGAATAGCGTCAAGTGGTGGGTTTGTTACCTGTGCGAAGAGCTGTGTGAAGTAATCAAAGATTGAACGAGGCTGTGTTGAAAGCGCAGGCAGTGCTGCATCTGAACCCATTGAACCAATTGGCTCTTCACCAACTTGAGCCATGTGCCTGATAATGAGACGAAGATCTTCTTCGCTGTAACCGAAGTTCTTTTGGTGACGAACTACTGAAGCGTGACTTGGCGCAAGCCATGGTCGAGCATCAATCTCATCTAGAGAGATCTGCTGTTCTTTTAGCCACTTGCCGTATGGAGCTTTTGCTGCGAGTGTTCCCTTGAGTTCTTCGTCGTCAATGATGCGACCTTGTTCGATGTCAACGAGGAAAACGCGTCCTGGCTGCAAACGACCTTTTCGTTCAATGTTCGCCGGATCAACGTCAACTACTCCAACTTCACTAGCGAAGATGACTCGCTTGTCTTTAGTGACCCAGTAGCGCGCTGGACGAAGGCCGTTGCGGTCAAGAACTGCTCCAACAATCTTTCCGTCAGTGAATGTCACTGACGCTGGTCCGTCCCATGGTTCCATGAGTCCTGCGTGGTAGCGATAGAAATCACGACGCTCTGAGCTCATGAAAGTTGACTTCTCCCAAGCTTCTGGAATCATCATAAGAACTGCGTGTGGAAGAGATCTTCCAGACTGCACCAGTAGTTCAACAACTTCGTCAAAACTCGCAGAGTCCGACATGTTGTCGGTGATGATTGGATAGAGATCTGAGATTGCAACTGGTAAGAGATCGCTCTTCAGGGTTGTCTCACGTGCAGTCATCCAGTTTCTGTTACCACGAACGGTGTTGATTTCACCGTTGTGTGAGATGTAGCGGAACGGCTGAGCTAGTTCCCATCGTGGAAGCACGTTGGTGGAGAACCGGCTGTGTACTACTGCGATTGAAGTAACAAGACGCTCATCGCGTAGATCGTCGAAGTATTGGCGAAGCTGCGGTGAGCTGAGCATTCCCTTGTAGATAAGAACGTTTGGAGAGCACGAAGACGCGTAAATAGGTAGTTCGTGCTCCAGCATCTTTCGAGCGGCAAAGAGTGAGCGCTCGAGACTCTCAGCCCCGTTGCCAGTTATGAGCTGTTGAACAAAAACTGGCTCTGACGCAAGAGATGTTGGACCAAGGATTGATGAGTCAACTGGGACTACTCGCCATCCAGCTGACTTCAAAGAAACCTTCGCAAGCGATTTGTCAATGGTGGACTGCACATCACCAATAACTAAGTGCTTTGGAATCATCCAGAATGCAATTCCGTATTCACCGAGTGCAGGAACGTTGTCGAACACTTCTCGAATAAATGAATCTGGCATTTGAATTAAGAGTCCGGCTCCGTCACCTGAACCCGTGTCGGCACCAGTGGCGCCACGGTGTTCCATGTTTTCAAGAATGGTGAGGGCATCAAAGACGTTTTTGTGAGTTGGTGTTGCCGTTAAGTCAGCAACCATTCCAACGCCGCAGGCGTCGTGCTCAAAATTGGGGTCGTAGAGAGTTTTTGTCATATTCGTTGTCTGGTGGGACAACGCTGACCCGAAATAAGTATAACGAATCTAGAAATACCCGTGCCACGCCTACTGTGGTGGGGTGAGTAAAAGTTCGATTGTCGTAGGTGGCGGAATTATTGGTCTGCTGAGCGCCTACCGCCTTGCGCAAGCAGGTTTTTCAGTCGATTTATTTGACCCTCACATCGCCAAAGGCGCAACGTACGCCGCCGCTGGAATGCTTGCCCCAGGAGGCGAAATTACTAGTGGAGAGCAGTCTCAGTATCTTGTCCAGCTGAAGTCAACACCTTCTTGGGAACTTCTTTCACGTGAAATCAAAGAACTCTGTAATGAAAAGATTCAGATCCATAAGGTTGGAACTCTCCTTGTTGGCTGGGACAGTTCAGACAAGCGTCTTGTCCAACAGCACTTAGAACTTGCAACTGAGTTCAAGGCCCGCGTCTCTCATGTTGATCATGATGCTCACCCTCAGATGTTTGAATTCATTTCTCCTCGAATATCGGAAGGGATACTCCTTAGTGACGATGCCTGGGTTGATCCCGATCAATTAATTAGCTCGCTGCTTAGTGCCCTCTCTCATCTGAGTGTTGTTGTTCATCATGAATCCGTTCATGAAGTTGTTTCTTCTAAGAGCGGCGTGGAAGTTCGTTCAGATTCAAGAACGCATACTGCAACAGTTGGAATCATTGCAACGGGCTCTTCTGCACTTCCTGCTGGAATAACGGCGAGTGGCGAAAATGTTCTTCGCCCAGTTCGCGGAATGACAGTTCGTATGCAAGGTTTTGATCGCAGTACTCTGCCAATGGTTCGTGCTTTTGTTCGCGGCAGAAAGATCTACCTAGTGAGTCGCCCGGGTGGCTACAACGTCATTGGCGCATCATCTGATGAGAGTGGAACACCAGCGATTGAGGCTGGTGAATTACAGCGACTTCTTCGTGACGCCTTAGAAGTATTTCCAGCTCTTGAAACTGCTGAAGTTGTTGAAACTCGAATAGGTCTCAGGCCGGCATCTCCAGATCATGAGCCATTCTTCGAAGAACTTGTCACTCCAAACTGGGCGTGGAGTTCTGGTCATTACCGACATGGAGTAACGCTTGCTCCCCTTGCGTCGCTGCAGGCTCTTGAATTTGCGAACGAGAGAACACGATGATTTTGAATGGCAACCCTTCATCTTTTCGAGGAACGATTGAACAGTTACTGGTTCATGAATCAATCTCACCTCGTGGCGTTGCAGTGGCGATTAACGGCGAAATTATAAGCAAATCAGCCTGGAATACAACATCACTCCAAGAGAGTGATGTAATTGAGATAGTGACGGCCGCTGCTGGCGGCTAGAAAGTTCTAACAATGACAATTAATAATGATCTAATAACCGCAATTGACGAACGAATTGCTGAAGCAATTAAAACTAAGTTGCCCGGTGAAATTGTTTTGAATCTTTGTGAAGCACGAGCATGGTTGTTACACCCTGATCAGTCACACAGTTCACAACGTTCAAACCAGTAGGATTTCTCCTCGCGGGCTGTGGCTTAGTTTGGTCTAGAGCGCTCGGCTGGGGGCCGAGAGATCGGGAGTTCAAATCTCCCCAGCCCGACCAGTACTTAAATACCCTTATTGCGAAGTGTTCCTAGTCCGTCAATTGTTGTTTCAACAACGTCGCCAGGCTTTAGGAAAATCTTCGGGGTTTGTCCCTGACCAACACCGTGTGGACTTCCGGTGAACATCAAGTCTCCAGGGCGAATTTCACACACTGACGATACGTATGAAATGAGTTCTGGAACAGTGAAAACCATGTCACTGGTGTTTGAATTCTGATACTTCGTTCCATTAACGCTGCAACTGATTCGCAGATCGTTCGGATCTTCAATGTCATCAGTTGTTGTTAGCCATGGGCCAATAGGTGAGAAATTCTGGTGCGATTTTCCAAGTGAGAACTGAGCTGGTGATCCAGCCATTTGAAGTTCTCGGTCACTGAGGTCGTTTCCGGCGCAGTAGCCAGCAACACAGCTGAGTGCATCTTCAANAGANATGTTGCGAACGCGCTTTCCAAAAACAATTACTAGTTCNGCTTCCCAGTCAGTTGTTTCAGATGGAATCTTGAACGTTGAGTTNGCACCAGTAATAGANGATGGGAACTTCGTGAAGACCATTGGNCGAGTTGGAAGTACGAGNTTCATCTCTTCTGCGTGCGTACGGTAGTTAAGTCCAATNGCGAAAATTTGNGANGGTGTTTCAATAACTGGACCGAGGTCATTGCGGCTCATAATCTCTTCGAGCGTTGCGANAGTTGTTGGTGCTGGGTCGGNGTCGTAGAACCANTTCTTTAGAGCATCAAGGNTATTGATNGCCTTATCAACAGAACTTGAGAANGCACCGTTCGANGCGNTCTGGACGTCAATGAGNCCNTCTTCAGAAATAATTGTCGTACGTCCGGNAACATTGGCGAGTCTCATGGGTCCCTTTTNTTGGTAATGCGTGATTGACCAGTTTAGGACTTTTTTCAAGTTCTAAAACCCCATTTGCCCTGCCAGTTATTTATCTAAATGTAAGTACAATTGAGCTATAGGCCGGACAGAATATCTGGCGTTCGTAATAGAAGTAGTTGCGAAATCGATGTACCTAGAGAGGGTGATTCCAACCGTTGGTTGGACACAAAATGGAGAAGAAGGATCCCTTCGTCTTACGCCACCTCGCTGATGTTCAGCCAGAACTGTGGTGGCTCGACTCCGACCCATTAGAGCCAGAGTCTCACTCAGCACTCATTGGAGACGTTGGAGCCGACCTCTGCATTGTTGGAGCTGGTTACACCGGACTCTGGACCGCGCTACTCGCAAAAGAGCGTGACCCGAGTCGCGAAGTTGTCATAGTTGAACAATACGAAACTGGTGCTGGTGCTTCAGGTCGTAATGGTGGCTTCTGTTCTTCATCACTCACCCACGGATTTGGAAATGGCATGAACCGGTTCGCCGACGAAATGCGCGTCATTGAGCGACTGGGTCGAGAAAATCTTGACGAGATTGAAGAGACTGTAAAGCGCTACGGAATTGAATGTGACTGGGAACGAACCGGTGAACTCAGCGTTGCTGTTGCTCCTTGGCAGTTTGAAGACATGGCAGAAGACGCTCGTCTTAGAAATGAGTTCGGCGACAATGTAGAAGTTCTTTCGAAAGAAGAAGTGCAGAAGAGAATTCACTCTCCTATCTACGAAGGCGCACTGTTTGATGTTGATGGAACTGCACTTGTTGACCCTGCTCGACTCGTCTGGGGACTTGAAAAGGTTTGTCTATCGTTGGGCGTAAAGATCTTCGAGAACTCCAAGGTTGAGCGCCTAGAAGAGGTTGATGGCGCTATCCGCGTGCACACTCCTTACGGCGCTGTGACTGCCTCGAAGGTGGCGCTCGCAACGAACGTCTTTCCATCTCTCGTCAAGAAGGCTCGTAAGTATGTAGTGCCGGTCTATGACTACCAGCTCGTTACTGAGCCCCTGAACGAAGAACAGCTCAAAAGCATTGGCTGGAACGGTCATGAAGGTGTGTCAGACGCTGGTAACCAGTTCCACTACTACCGCTTAACGAAGGACCACTCAATCTTGTGGGGTGGATACGACGCAATTTATAACTTCCGCGGCAAAGTGACGAGCGATCCTGAGTACAACGCTGAAACGTACGCAATGCTCGCAGAACACTTTCTAAAGACATTTCCGCAGCTTGCTGGAATTAAGTTCACTCACGCTTGGGGTGGGGTCATTGACACGTGCTCGAGGTTCTCGCCATTCTGGGGAACAGCCCACGATGGAAATGTTGCTTACGTACTTGGATACACCGGACTCGGAGTTGGTTGTACGCGATTTGGTGCCAACACCATGCTCGACCTCTTAGACGGCTTAGAGACTGAACGTACACAGCTAACAATGGTGCGCAGAAAACCAATGCCATTTCCTCCGGAACCATTTCGCTGGTTCTTTATTCGTCTCTCGCAGTGGTCACTCAAACGTGCAGACGAAAATGAAGGAAAGCGCAACCTCTGGCTTAAGACAATGGACCTCTTCGGCGTTGGGTTTGATTCCTAGGAATTAGTCGTCAGCGCTGGTGTGAGTTTCCATCAGTCCAGAAATCATGTTCACAACAGTCGGATCGGTGAGTGTTGTCACGTCACCAAGTGAACGATGTTCGGCGACGTCTAGAAGAAGACGTCGCATGATCTTTCCTGATCTTGTTTTTGGAAGCTCTGGGGTCAAGATGATCTGGCGAGGTTTTGCGATGGGGCTAATTGTCTTTGCAACATGTTGACGTAACTGCTCAACAATTTCTGACTGATCATCTCCACCATCAAGAACCGATTGTTTCAGCGTTACGAAGGCAACAATTGCTTGTCCAGTCAGTTCGTCAGAGGCACCAACAACAGCCGCTTCAGCAACTGCGTGGTGACCTACGAGTGAGTGCTCAACTTCAGTCGTAGAAAGTCTGTGACCTGAAATGTTCATCACGTCGTCAATGCGGCCGAGCAACCACAGGTCGCCGTTCTCGTCCTTCTTTGCTCCATCGCCAGCGAAGTACTTGCCAGGGAACCGTGACCAGTACGTCGACTTAAAGCGTTCAGGATCGCCATAGATGCCACGCGTCATTGAGGGCCACGGAGTTGTGAGTACAAGGTATCCACCTTCGCCGTTGCCAACTGAGTTGCCGTTATTATCAACAACATCAACTCCAATTCCAGGCAGAGCTCGCATTGCAGCACCCGGCTTGGTTGCAGTGACCCCAGGCA
>TBL_comb47_HYPODRAFT_10000497_pt1 | contig 52369 bp, 47 predicted proteins | sample TroBogypolimnion_40_FD_10682 | JGI IMG/M metagenome (IMG submission 10682)
GCTGGTAACGCACCTGGAGAGGCAAATGCCTGCACGAGGTGCGCTTTGAGCAAAGCCACCCCTTGGCTCTGAATGCCCACGGTGGGGATGACCGGCATCCCCAAGGCCTTGGAGAGGGCTTGAGCTTCGATCTGGAGGCCTCTTTTTTGTGCCAAGTCATTCATGTTGAGCGCCAGCACACACGGTACCCCCAAGCGTTGCACGGCCAAGGCGAGCTTCAAGGTGCGCCTGAGGTTGGTGGCGTCCACCACGCACACGGCCAAGTCGGGTCGTTTCTCACCTGCGGCCAAACCTTTCAGTACGTCGTGGGTCACGCGCTCGTCAAGGGACCTGGGGTAGAGGCTGTAAGCACCCGGTAAATCGAGCACCCTGAGGGTTTTGCCCGACTCGCCCAACGCAATTTTGCCTTCTTTTCTCTCTACCGTCACGCCAGCGTAGTTGGCCACCTTTTGGTGGCTGCCCGTCAAAGCGTTGAAGATGGCGGTTTTGCCGCAATTGGGGTTCCCAATCAAGGCCACCAAAGGGGTCTTGTCGACAAAATGCAAGGTGGCTGTTTGCACCTTAGGGCTCCGGACTGACTTCAACCAACTGGGCCTCGGCTTGCCTCAAGGCGAAGGTGGATTGACCCACCCTCACCACCATCGGGTCGCCTCCCATCAAGGCTTTGCTCAAGACCTGCACTTGTTCGCCGGGCACAAAACCAATTTCTTCGAGTTGTCTGGCCAACAAGCTTTGTGACTCAAGCGGGCGCAGGGCTTTGACCCAAGCCTTTTCATGCTTGGGCAGTCGTGCAAGGGATGGGAAGGAGTTCATGGGGAGATTTTACATTAAATGAGAATTATTCGCATTAAGAGTGGGTCTTGTGCACTCCCAATCCTGCGACTTGGTTAGAAAAGCCAAGATTGGAATAGATCTTGAGGACCGGTTTTAATCAGTGAACGCCTACCCATGTGCCTTGGGAGGGTTTGGCCTGCACATGGCCGATGACCGTGGCGTCATGAAAGCCTGTGGTTTGAAAGAGGCTCAAAACTGCCTTGGCCTGCTCAGGCGCACAACTCACGAGCAAGCCGCCGCTGGTTTGGGGGTCGCTCAAGAGGTCTTGGGCCCAAGCGGGCAGGTCTTTGGAGAGTGCAACGTGCTCTGCGTAGCTCGCCCAATTGCGAGCCGAAGCACCCGTCACATGGCCGGCTTGAATCAAGGCTTCGACCTCGGGCAACAGTGCAATCGAGTCCCAGTTCAGGAGCAATTGAACCTCAGAGCCCTTGGCCATTTCGAGCGCATGGCCCAGTAAGCCAAAGCCGGTGACATCGGTCAAGGCATGAACACCGGGCATTTTGGCAAGGACCGATCCCGGGCGGTTGAGTTGGGTGGTGGCTGCAATCATGTGACGATAAGCCGCGGGGCTTAGCTGGTTTTTCTTCAAAGCCGCCGACATCACGCCCACCCCCAAAGGTTTGCCCAAAATCAAACAGTCGCCCACTTGGGCATGCGAGTTTTTCTTCAAATACTGGGGCTCGACCAGCCCCAAGGCAACCAAACCATAGATGGGCTCGACGCAGTCAATGGTGTGACCCCCAGCGAGCACGACGCCCGCGTCTTGGCAGACCGACTGTCCGCCTCGAAGGATGTCGGCTATGGTTTGTGCATCCAAGGTGTTCACGGGCATTGCCACGATGGCCAGGGCCAAAATCGGTTGTCCGCCCATGGCGTAGACGTCACTCAAGGCGTTGGTGGCAGCGATGCGTCCAAATTCAAAGGGATCATCGACGATGGGCATGAAAAAATCAGTGGTCGCCACCAGCGCTTGGTGTTCATTGAGTTGGTAGACCGCGGCATCGTCCGAGGTCTCAAGACCCACCAAGAGCTCTTTGGGGATGGGCAGGCTTGCCGTGGATGTTTGGGTGCGGCGCAAAATATCTTGCAGCACAGCGGGTGCAATTTTGCAACCACACCCCCCGCCATGGGACAAAGAGGTCAGGCGCGGGTTTGGGTGGGTCGGCAAAGCGTCGGGCTTGGAGTGTGGAAGGTCTTGCATCAAGCTATTTTAAAGGACGCTGATTGGGCCCAAGACTTGTTTGAGTGGTGAAATTTTTCGCCCTGGAATTCAATGGGTATTGTTTGATGCAGATTAAAAATCGTGTCGTAACACTTTTTTTGCGGGCCGACCGCGCATGAGCGGGTTGTCCCGAGTGTGACGGCAGGTTTTTCAAGCGAATTTCACTGCATAATGAAAAGCTGAGCCTGCTGCCGTGGCACCAAAGCCAAGTATTTTCCCGGCAGCTTCATCGCCCATGGATTGCAGCCAAGGTGAACCTTGTCTAAAAAAAGGAGATTTTTATGATTAAACTGGTTTGGGCTTTTGTGGCGGCTTTGATGACGGTGCACGCAGGGACTTGGGCTCAATCCAACGCCAACATGCCGACGGGGTATCCCAGTAAACCCATTTTGCTCATCAACCCCTATGCGCCAGGCGGGCCCACCGATTTGCTCTCGCGAATGATGGCCAAGGGTTTGAGTGATCAACTCCAACAAACCGTTTTGGTGGAAAATAAAGCAGGAGGCGGAGCCTCGATTGGCGCGGCCTTTGTGGCCAAGTCGGCGCCGGACGGTTACACCTTGCTCATGGGCACCTCGGCCGCCCATGTGGTCACACCCATGGCCACCAACGTGCCCTACGACGGAATCAAAGGCTTTGAGTTCATTGGCATCATTGGCAATGTGCCCAATATTTTGACGGTTCACCCCAGCATCAAGGTCGACACCTTGAAAGAATTCATCGCCTTGGTCAAGGCCAAGCCCGGCGCATTGAGCTATGGCTCGGCTGGAATGGGCAGCTCGCCACACATTGGCGCGGAGATGCTCAAACACCGTGCCGCTCTTGAGATGACCCACATTCCCTACCGAGGTGCAGGCCCTGCTCTCACCGACATGGTGGCGGGCTCGGTGCCCGTTGGCATGCTCAATATCTCTGTGGTCCAGCCCTTTGTCAAAACGGGGCAACTCAAAGCCATTGCCTATGCGGGCTCCAAGCGCAGTCCTACACTCCCCGACGTGCCCACCTTCATGGAGGCAGGTTTACCCAACTTTGTCTCGGGCAGTTGGTACAGTTTGGCCGCCCCCGCCGGCACGCCATTGAGTGTGTGTGATCGCCTCTTCAAAGCCTTCCAGGGGGTGCTTGCCAGTGCCGATTTCCAAGCGTCGGCAGCACAACAAAACGCAGAAATTTTCAATCTCACGCGCGAGCAAACACTGCGTTTCATCCAAGACGATGCCAAAGCCATGCAAGATTTGGTGCACTCAACAGGCATGAAATTGCAAGAATAAGGTGTTGGGCCATCCATCAGACCTGCGCGCCTCACCTATTTGAAACCCGAGATAAAATTGCAGAAGTTAGATGTTCTTTTGGCTTGCCAAGGGACTTGGCCCTAGGGGCCAATTTCTGCATTTTTACTCCAAAGGCTCAGGCCATGTTTTTGTTGATCAGTCCTCAGACACAAAATGCGCTGACAACGCACCGGGAGTGGTCTGAGTGAGTGCCAAAGCCAGCGAGCGTGCCGTCAAACCCGTGCGCCTGCAACTCCAAGACTTGCTCTACTCTCAAGGCTTTGGGACGCGACGCATCTGCCAAGGCTTGATCGAGCAAGGTCACACCCGTTTGGGCTTGTTGCAAGGCGCCAGCGTCTGTGACGATCCATGGCAAGTGGTGGAAGTTGAACGTGATTGGCCATTTGTGGTTCAGGGTGAGCAATGGTTTTATTGGCCCAAAGCCTATCTTTTGATGAACAAGCCCGCCTCCACCGAATGTTCGCAAAAACCCTCACACTGGCCCAGTGTCTACTCATTGCTACCCGCCCCCCTGCGCCAGCGACCCCAAAAATCGGCCGTTCAAGGGGTGCAGGCTGTGGGTCGATTGGACCAAGACACGACGGGCATGCTGCTCATGACCGATGATGGAGCTTTGATCCATCAACTCGCCTCTCCCAAGCACCATGTGCCCAAGGTCTACGACATCACCACAGAAGAACCCATCACACAAGAGGCCATTGAGAGACTGCTGGCCGGTGTGGTGCTCAACGACAGTCCTGTGCCGGTTTGTGCTCAAGCCATTGAACAGGTGAGCGAGCGCGTCTTGCACATGACCCTCACCCAAGGTAAATATCACCAAGTCAAGCGCATGCTCGCCAGTGTTGGGCATTTGGTGGTGGGATTGCACCGATCAAAAATGGGCGCTTTGAGTTTGCCCCCTAGCTTAGAGCCCGGTCAGTGGCGAGCGTTGAGCATGGATGAGTTGGACTTGATCAAACGCAATGCCTAAATAGTAGACTTTTTCTTGGGTGTGCCTTGGTCTTTCAATCCAAAATGCTCGCCTCTTTGCGCAAAATCAATCCCCATCGTTTCAAAGCGCAGGCCATGACCGCATGAATTGGGTAAATTTTTTTGCTCACTTTCGGTTTGGTGGAAACTTCCATTAAACTGAGATCTTCTCTTTGGAAGTCTTCACAATGGATCGTTTTGTCTTGCGCGCGTTTGGCGCTGTGCTCACGCTGTGCTGGAGTGTTATTGGTCATGGCGCCTTTGCTGGGACCCCAGTGTTTGTGCTCAACTCACTCGACTCCACAGTGAGCGTGATTGATCCAAGCGATTGGCATGTCATCAAAACCATTGCCACAGGTAAAGAGCCTCACCACCTCTATCTCACTCCAGATGAGCACTCCATGATTGTGGCCAATGCGCTGGGAGATTCACTCACCTTTATTGACCCCAAAACCGCCGAGGTTCAACATGTGGTCAAAGGGATTTTGGATCCCTATCAGTTGCGGTTTTCACCGGACATGAAGTGGTTTGTAACCCTGGCCAACCGATTGAACCATGTGGACATCTACCACTGGGATGGGCAAGCCTTGACCCTGGCCAAGCGTGTGCCCACGGGTAAAACACCCAGTCACCTTTGGATCGACTCCAAGAGCGCCACCGTCTACGCCACGATGCAAGATTCAGATGAATTGGTGTCCATCGATTTGGCCACGCAAACCCTCAAGTGGCGCATCAAAACAGGCTCGACGCCGGCCGATGCTTTTGGAACCTCTGACGACAAATCGTTGCTGGTGGCCTTGACCGGAGCACAAGAGGTTCAAGTCTTTGACATCACCCAGTCGCCCGCTCGCTTGATCAAATCCATTCCAACTGGCAAAGGCGCGCATTCGTTCAGGGCATTGGGCGACGGCCAGCACGTCTTGGTGAGCAACCGGGCCGCCAACAGCGTGAGTGTGATTGATTTGCCAACACTCACCGTGCAGAGAACCTTTGCCGCACCGGGCGGGCCCGATGACATGGAAATTTCACTGGACCACAAAACGGTTTACGTGTCCTCTCGTTGGATTAAAAAGCTCAGCATCATTGACCTGGCTTCAGGCCAACTGATGAAGCAAATCAACGTCGGCAAGTCTCCTCATGGGGTTTGGACCCTAGAGCACGCACTTCGGCAGTGAAGGGCTGCAAAATGCTCGACTTTTGCAGGACTCCTGGCCCATTGAAGTTTCTCCTCGAGGCTGTGGTATTGCGTCGCCCGTGCAGCAAGCACTGGGTCGCCGCATTTGCTCTCGTCTTGAGCCTCGCCTTGGGTCTTGCTCTGGCGGGTGAACCCGCAGTCGTTGACAAGCCTGCAGGAGCGCCGTGCAACAAGCCCCTTTATCTCACCTTTGATACTGGACACATGGGGGTGGCGCCCTTGATTGCCCAAGTGCTCGAAGAGCACCATGTGCGGGTGACTTTTTTTGTCGCCGATGAGCCAGCGCAAACTGGGGTCTCGAGTCTGAATCCTGCCTGGGCGCCATGGTGGAGGGCACGTGCACAAGCGGGCCATCAGTTTGCCTCGCACACCTTGGACCATGTTTATTGGCTCGCCGATTTGCCCAAAAGCAATGGATTTCGAATGAAGCCCTCAGCGGGTCCCCACACGGGCCAAGTCTCCGAGTTCAGTGCGGCCCAGTACTGTCAAGCGGTGCAGGACGCGGCCCATCGAATTGAAGACTTGACGCAAATGCCAGCTTTGCCGCTCTTTAGAGCCCCAGGTGGAAAAACCTCACCCAAACTGCTCGCGGTTTCACGCGCTTGTGGTTTTGAACATGTGGGCTGGAGTGAAGCTGGATTTCTGGGCGATGAGTTGCCCAGCGCATCCTATCCCAATGCCCAATTGCTGAAAAAAGCACTGGACCACATCAAAACAGGCGACATCTTAATGGCCCATTTGGGGATTTGGTCGCGCAAAGACCCATGGGCGCCAGCGGTGCTTGAGCCCTTGCTGGTGGGTTTGCTGCAGCAAGGTTTTTGTTTCAGAACTCTGGATCAGCACCCGCGCTACCGGGCGTGGATTGTCCAGCAGACCAGGACTCTAGGGGCTCTAAAGCCCAGTGAGTCCCTGTCTCAAGGAAGTGGATCGTGACCGAGTGGTCCAACTTATTGCCCCAAGGCACCGACCTCATCATGGAGTGGGTCGTGCAGCCCCTCATGTTCAAGTTCGGCCTGAGTGGCTGGATTGAAGACAGTTACGAGGCGTGTGAATGGCTGCTCTGGGGACTCATTGAACTGAGCGTGATGATCGCATTCATGTGGCCATTGCAAAAGTTCTGGCCCGCTGAGCGTGACAGCGTTCTTCAAGGGCGGCAGCACCGAGACGCCATCCGTGTGGATGTGATCTACAGCTTGATCCATCGCCTGGGGCTTTTTCGCTTGGTGTTTTTCGTCCTCTTTAATGCGCCCATCGATACCATAATGGGGTATTTGCGCCTTGCAGGTTGGCCCACCTACCATTTAGAGCAATGGGTACCAGGTTTGGCCAATTCCCCAGTGTTGTCTTTTTTGGTGTATGGGGTGGTGCTTGACTTTGTCAATTACTGGATACACCGCGCACAGCACCAATGGTCTTTTTGGTGGGCGCTGCATTCATTGCACCACTCCCAGCGGGTGATGACTTTTTGGAGCGACAGTCGCAATCATTTGCTCGACGATGTGGTGGTGGCTTTTTCAGGCGTGATCTTGGCCCAAATCATTGGCGTGCCGCCTTCGCAGTTTGTGCTCCTCGTGGTCTTGACCCAACTCATGCAAAGCTTGCAACACGCCAATGTTCGTTGGAGTTGGGGGCCTTTAGAGTGCTTGTGGGTGAGCCCTCGCTTTCACCGTTTTCACCACAGCATGGGTGCTGGGCATGAGTTTTCACCAGGCGTATTGGGTGGGCACAATTTTGGTATTTTGCTGCCGTGGTGGGATGTTTTGTTTGGCACCGCCAGTTTTGACAATCGCTATGACCCCACCGGTGTTCGATCACAGTCGGGGACTCAAGACTTTTATGGCGAGGGTTTTTGGCAACAGCAGTACTTGGGGTTCAAGCGCTTGTGGAACGCTTTGACTTCTCGGTCTTGAACGCTTCGGCTTAACTTTATGGTATCTTAAAGATAAATGTTGGTGATCAAACGCAATGCGGTTGATTGATCTGGGTGTGCCAGCAAACGAACAAGGGTGAAGTTTTCTGTTTAATGTTTCAATAGCCGAGCGTACCAAGCGCTGGCGAGAGTCCTCGCCCGAGCTCAAAGAGCTTTTTGTCCATCGGGGCTTTGTGCGGTTTTGGTGGTCGAAAATTGCCGCCAGCACCGCCGCCCAGATGCTCATGGTGGCACTGGCTTGGCAGATGTATGACCTCACGGGCAGCGCCTGGGATTTGGGGTTGGTGGGCTTGTATCAATTTTGTCCAGCCCTCGTTTTGACGCTGTGGGCTGGTCATGTGGCGGACCGTTTGCCTCGTGAAAAAATTGTGATGGTCTGCTGGGCGGTTCAATCCCTGGTGGTTTTTGTCATCCTATTGGTCATGTCGCAAAATGCCGTGAGTCGCCCCTTCTTGCTGGGTGTGTCCTTGGTGCTTGGGGTCGTGCGGGCGTTCCAAAACCCGGCCCAACAAGCGCTGCTTCCCACTCTTGTGGAAACCCATGTCTTGCCCCGTGCCATGGCCTTGAGTTCCATGGGCTATCAGGCGAGCGTTGTGGCAGGCCCAGCCCTGGGCGGTGTCCTTTATGCAGTGCATGCCAATGCGGTCTATGGATTGTGCTTGCTGCTTTATGCCCTTTCGAGTTTTTGGTTCATGGGGTTGACAACCAAACCGGTTCACCGTGAAGAGGAGGTGGCCACCGTGCGCTCGGTGTTGGCCGGGGTGGTCTATGTTTGGCGGGAAAAAATCATTTTGGGTTCGGTCTCTTTGGATTTATTTGCCGTTTTGCTCGGAGGGGCCACGGCGTTGCTGCCCATCTACGCCAAAGATATTTTCCACACGGGGCCTTGGGGCTTGGGGGTTTTAAGGGCGGCACCTGCTTTTGGTGCCATTGGGGTGTCTTTGCTTTTGACGCGTTGGCCTCTTCAAAGGAATGTGGGAGCGAAGTTGCTCGTCTCGGTGGGCGTTTTTGGTTTGAGCATCATGGTCTTTGCCGTGTCCAAGGTGTTTTTACTCTCCTTTTTGGCCCTGATGATCAGTGGTGCTGCCGACATGGTGAGTGTGGTGATTCGCCACACCCTTGTGCAAATCGACACACCACCCGACATGCGCGGGCGCGTGAGCGCTGTCAATATGGTGTTTGTCGGTGCCAGCAACCAATTGGGCGAATTCGAGTCCGGGGCCACGGCCGCTTGGTTTGGCCCTGTTGCCGCGGCATTCATTGGGGGATTGGGCACCTTGATGGTTGCAGTCTCTTGGGCCTATTTGTTCAAAGCCCTTCTCAAACGCGATCAAATGACAGATACGCCAACACCGAACTCTACTTAAGAGGCCCAAATTCTGGGGGGGGTGTTGGCCAGTCCCCAAAAATCGCGGCGCAAAAGTTCCCATGCCGCTTTGAGCAGCAGCATGCTCGGCTCGACCAAGTCGCTGAGGACTCGCAAAACCACAACCTGGGGATGAGGTGAGGTGACGCCCGCCATCAATTGGCTTGAGCCCGGTGGGTGCCGTTGGGCCACCAGGCCTCTAAGACCCGCCAAGGCAGCGTCTTTGCTTGGGGTGGTCCAGGCCTGCCCTTGGGCAAAGATCAGCGAGGTGATGCAGCGGTGTCCTCCCAAGCCGACCGGACTGTTGAGGAGGCGGTGGTCCAAGGCCTCGAGTCTTGCTTTGTCAAGCCAAACCCCACGAATTTCAAGGTGCTGCTCAAAGGTGCCGCTGGTGAAGGGTTGGTGAGCTTGGGGCAGTCCCAATTGGGTGACATCCCAGGCGATCAGGCTCGCATACGGATCAAGTTGGAAGACCGCCTGATTCTTACCATGGCTGCCGTTGTAAGCCAAGGCTTCCATGGGCAACCACTCGAGCTTGGCGTGGTCACTCACATGGGCATAGACCGTTTGGTGAGCCTCGAGTCCCTTGGAGCCATAAAAGCGCGTGGCGCCCGGTGTGGTGATCAGGGCGTGGCTGTGGGGCTCAAGGTGGGCGTGGATATTCAAATGGTCCCCCCCCACCAGGCCGCTGGGGGGATGCACGAGCACGTTGTGGCAGATCTGATGGCCCTCGGGGTACAAGCTTTTGAGCACGCGCAAAGGGCCGTTGTGCCGATGTCTGAGCACGGTGCGACCTTCTTCAACGCTGTAGCGAAGCTCTAAGGAGGCTTGCCACAAGGCGTTCACCCCAGAAGCTTCAGGTGGCTGTGAGAGGAGGGCCACTGTCTGGTGCTGTTGGCGTTGTCTGGGAAGGCGCTGTGGGGCTCTTCACGGGCTGACTTGGGGGCACTGTGCTGCCCAACTGCTGCCAAAGTGCCAACTCACTCTGGGTCAAGCGATCGTTGTCTTTGGCAAAGCTCTCAAAGCGAGAGTGGTCTGACAGAATGCCCAGTTGTCGAATCTCAGAGACCAGCACTTTGAAGTGCTCGACCGCATGCGCAGGGTCTTGGGCAATTTGACTCAAGGGCAGCCTGGCGCCATGATCGATGGTATCTCGCTCCGCAATGGCGAGGTCCAATAGTTTGTCCACCTCGTGCTCGGTCAAATGCAGTCGCTCAGCTTCGGTGCGGATGATCTCCGCTTTTTCATTGGAGATGTCCCCCTCGGCCAAAATCTTGAGCAAACTGTCTTTGAGTTCTTCTCGCTCAATGATCAATTGATCGCTAAAGGCCGAAGACAGCAAAGCCGCTGGAATGGCAAAAATACCAATACCAATCAAGGCCAAGATGATGGTCAAGAATCGGCCGACTGGTGTCACTGGGGTAATGTCACCATAACCCACAGACGCCAAGGTGATCACCGCCCAATAAATCGCTTGGGGAATGTTCTCAAACTTATCGGGTTGCGCTTCGTGCTCAAAGAGATAGCCCAAACTGGCGGTGAGCACCACCAAGAGCATCATTACAAAGCCGGCGGCGGCCATCACGGGCCACTCGCGCACAATGACCTTGGCCAAGGTGGCGGTGGCGCCCGTGTAGCGGGTCAGCTTCAAGAGCCGCAGGAGCCGGAAAACCCGCAAGAATCGCAAGTCAAAGAGGTGGTGCAAAAACACCTCTAAAAAGAAGGGCAACACGGCCAAGAAGTCAATGATGGACCCTGTGGTCTTGGCTTGTTTGAGTCGACCAATCAAAAAGTGCTGAAACCCGGGCTCTTCCACGCAGGTATAAAGACGCAAGAAGTACTCGAGTGTAAAGATGGTCACCGCCACCGTGTCCAAAATAATGAACTCGGTGTTCAAAATATAGTGAATGCTTTGCACCGACTCGAACACCACGGCAATGACGGAGATCACCACCCAAACAACGATAAAGTTGTCAAAAAGGGAGTGCAACGCCCCGCCATATTCTGAGTTATAGACCAGGGCGTGCAGTTTTTGTCTGAAGGTGCGCCCCGCGTTGAGTTCCTTGAATTCAGAGATGGCAGGCAACAAGACGCGAAAGAGTTTTAGCATTCGCAACAGTCGCAAGAATCGCAATACGCGCAGATCAATCGCCAAAAAAGACTGGAAATAAAACGGCGCCACCGCAAAGAAATCGATCAGGGCAAAAGGGCTGAAGATATAGCGCAAACGCGGCATTTTTTTCTTGGAGAATTCCTCATCTTCTGGGGCCAAATAAAACCGCAGGAAATACTCAATGGTGAAGATCGTCACCGAGAACACATCAAAGGCGTGGAAAAGCGCTTTATTGGGATCAAACACTTGGGGGACATGCTCAAAGAGCATGGCAAACAAGTTGGCCAGAATCAGCAGGCCAATCCAGTTGTCCACTTCCTTGTGGTAATTGGTTTCATAGTTGGGGTTGAGCAACCAGTTGTAGAGCAGTTTTCTAAATCCCAAGCCCGAAGGGATGACTTCAACAATAACGCCCTTTTTGCCGTGCAGCAACGCTCGCATGTGATCGATGTTGTCCATGATCTCAGTTCCTTAGAATTCGATGTCAGCAATGGGAATGGGGTAGGACCCTTTGTCGCAAATGGTCACTCGCAACAGCATTTTTTTATCAATGGCATCCGTGCTTGCCAGTGGGTTGGTGTAACTCGGAACGGCCGAGCCAGGTGGCGTTGGATTGATACTCTCCAACACAATGAAGCCCGGTATTTCATGGTTGGTGGGGTCGCATTTGTCGATGAAGGTCAGTGGCTCATCGTTGAAGGGGTTGGACATTTTTGACCAAGGGCCTTTGTCGCTGGTCAAATACTTAAGGCACTCGCTCCACGTTCGGGCAACATTTTGCACGGCCACAGGCTCTGAGCCGTTGCTGACTTGCGCTGCAGTGGTGGCGTTGCCGATGACCGTTTCCGCACTCTGGGTTGGGCTTGTGGTGCTAGAAGCCACCGCTTCAGGCTTGAGGGGGGCACTGGTTGCTGGCGCCTCAGCAGCAGAGGCTAAAGCAGATGGCTCGCTAGCGGCTGAATCTTTGGGCTGGTCAGTTTTTCCGGATTCAGGCGCGAGGGTGAGCACAGGGATGGGTGGCAATAAACCACCCGCACACTCTGTGGGGTTGAAGTTGTCTTTAAATCGATCCGCCGAGGATTGGGTGAGCCAAGCGGCTATGGCCTCGCCGTTTTGTTTAGAGCCTTCGGTCTTCATGCCTTCTAAGTAAGCCAGCCTACCGACGTAAGCAACGGCAAAGACCACAAACACCATGAAGCAAATGAACAAGATGTCAGAAAAGGTCATGCTCTTGACCTTGGTTGGAGTCACGATCTCGCTGGGATTATCCATAAGGCTTCCAAAATAGTCGAGTTGAATGAAGCGTTGATGTGTTGTTTCTTGGCTTGCCCAAATTTGTTTTGGCCAACCCCAAGTTAAAGGTTGCTCAAAAAAAGAAGGCATTCAAATCATCAAATCGATACACATAAGCACAGTGGCATTCTAGTCGAGTTGATCGAGGTCAACATGACAGCCTAATGCCAGGGGATTTCCGAATCCGAATTTTTTTAACAGTCCATTCAGTCGTTCATCGATTCATCGGCTTATCGGCTTATCGGCTTATCGGTTCTGTGAGCCCTGGTGAGCCCAAGCGGTGGTGTGCTTTTCAACATAGCTAAAGAGTTCATACATGATCATCGCCATGACCCCCACCACCACCAAGCCAGCAAAGGCCAAGCCCATGCGCATTGAGGATCCCGCAGAGATCAGTAGATACCCGATGCCTTCGTTGGCGGCCGTCATCTCCGAGACTGTGGTTCCCACAAAGGCCAACGTGATCGCCACTTTGAGGGAGCCGTAAAAGTAGGGTAAAGACCGCGGCAGGCCCACTTTGATCAAGACGTCCCAGCGTTTGGCGCCAAGCACCCTCAGAACGTCCTCAAGTTCAGGCTCCAAAGTGGCCAAACCGGTGGCAATATTGACCATAATGGGGAAAAAGCTGATCAAAAAGGCCGTCAAAATGGCTGGCCCCACGCCAATACCGAACCAGACCACCAAAATGGGCACAAAGGCGGCCTTGGGCAGCGCATTGAAGGCTGTCATCAATGGGTAAACCGCGGTGTAGGCCAAGCGTGAGCTGCCAATCAAGAATCCCAACAAAACCCCGACCACAATGGCCAATCCAAAGCCCGCCATGGTGACCCAATAGGTGCGCCAAGCGTGCGCGCCAATGATGGCGCTGTATTGCATGAGCTCTTGCGCGATTTTGGTGGGACTGGGAAAAATAAAATCCGAGACCGAAAACACAGTGCAGACGGCTTGCCACAAGAGCAAGGTGAAGATCAGCAAAATCCAAGGGGAGCTGGCTTCAAGCTTTTTAGACCATTTCATATGGGTGTCTTGGGTTAGGGCAAATGAGAGGGACGAAGTGCATCAAGTCGCGGTGGGCGTGCCAGTGCCCTGGGTTGGGGTGCCACTTTGGCTGCCACGCAGGGCGCCAATGTGACCTCTGAGCTCGTGCACCACATCGGCAAAGCCACTGGTGTAGGTGAGTTCCAAGTCCCGCGGTCTTGGCAGGTCAATGTCGCGTTTGACGATGAAGCGACCTGGGCTCTTGGACATCACGTAAACGGTGTCGGCCAGAAATACCGATTCACGCAGGTCATGGGTGACCAAAATGACATTGAACTTCTGCTCCGTCCACAAGTCGCGCAGAATGCACCACAACTCTTCTCGGGTAAAGGCATCCAAGGCGCCAAAAGGTTCATCCAAGAGTAGCATTTTGGGCTCATGGATCAAGGCGCGGCAAATGCTTGCTCGTTGCTGCATGCCCCCAGAGAGTTGCCAGGGAAATTGGCGCTCATAGCCACCCAAACCCACTCTCTTTAAGAGCTCAACCGCGCGGTGTTCATACTCGGCTTTTTTGGCCTTGAATTGGGAGCGATGGGGCTCGACAATTTCCAATGGCAATAAAACATTGTCCAAGGTGGTGCGCCACGGCAGCAAGGATGGGGCTTGGAATGCCATGCCACTGATTTTGAGCGGTCCGGTAACCTCTTCACCATCGACCTTGATGAGGCCGCGGGTGGGGCGCCTGAGCCCCGTGGTGAGTTTCATGAAGGTTGATTTTCCGCACCCAGATGGCCCCACAATGGCGATGAATTCGCCGCTTTGTATTTCTAAATTGATGTCTTCAACGGCAAATTGTTGTTTGGCCAACAACTCATCGTTGTAGGCCAACCAGACACTGTTGAACTCAACAAAGGGCTTTGAAGACATCATTACTTTTTGGGCAAAATATTAAGCTCTTTCGCGCTTGGCAAATAGGAGGCGGTCCACAAAGTGTCGGCGTTGACACGGGTTTTGGTGTTGAACGCATCGGAGACTTGGCTGGCCATCAATGCCAAGCGTGGCGCATTGACTTGACCAAAGCCTTCGCTGCGTGCGTCGGGGCTATTGACCACCGTGTCGAGACACAACTTGAGGCGTCTAATTTCCAAGTCAACATCAATGATGCCGTCGCGAGCTTTCACACTTTGTATTGCCTGCGCGGGGTCGGCCAACACGTCTTTCATACCTTTGCTAAAGGCTCTTAAAAATGCACGGACAGCAGCAGGGTTTTCTTTCAAGATCTTGGGGGAAGCAATGACGGCGTTTCCATACATCTTCACGCCGTAGTCCGGGTATTGCAGGACCACCACATCGCTTGCTTTGACGCCTCGCGCTTCAATGTTGAGCAAGGAGGTGAAGGTAAAGCCGGTGATGGCATCCAAGTCCCCCCTCACCAGCATGGTCTCACGCAAGGTGGGGTCCATCGCAGTCCAAGTCACGTTGGAGATGTTGTTGGTTTTGGCAAAGATGGGGAAGGCGCGTCTTCCGGCATCAAAGACTGGGGCGCCAAGTTTCTTGCCATTCAAGTCGGCGGGGGTTAGGATTCCAGACTTCTTGAGGGCCATGACTGAAGCGGGGGTATTGTTGTAAACCATCATGATGGCCACGGGTTTGTTGGGTGCATCGGGGTTGTTGGCCGCAAACTCCATCAAAGAGGCCAAGTCAGCAAAACCCATGTCATACGAACCCGACGCAACACGGGTGACTGTGCCGCCAGAGCCGTTTCCAGCATCCACGGTCACATCCAACTTTTCGGCTTTGTAATAGCCCTTGGTTTCGGGCACCAAGAACATGGCTGCCGGGCCTTCAAATCGCCAATCGAGTTGAAATTTCAACGGCGTGTTTTGTGCCATGGCCATGGCGCCACTCAAGCTCAAGCCCAAGACAAGGCCATTTTTGATTTTGTTAAGCGTTCCTGTGATCATCTTGATCTCCCGTTTGAAAAATAATGTTGAAGCAATATCGATGCCTGTAAATAGGCATTGTAGACAATAAATGCTCAACAATGGTGCAGCTTGAATGCGCTTGTGAAACATTTTTGCAGAGTCAAATCCTGTGGAGAAACAGTTTTTTTGTTGCACTCGGCACAGAATGTGGAGTTTGGCTTTTGATGCACCATTTTGGGGTGTGGTTTTGCTCAGGATCTGGTGAAAGTAAAGCTTAAAAGGATGAAAAAACGCTCAATATTTTCTTGACCACTCGGTTAGTAAGGGCCTGAGTGGGTGGCTTTAGCCCAAAGGTTTTGCGTCTTCTAAGTGGTTCAAGGCGTGCATCAACGCGTCAATGCAAAGTTGCATATCCTGGGCGGTGGTGCTCTCAAGGGGGTTGTGGCTGATGCCGGAATTGAGGCCTCTGACAAAGAGCATGGCTTGGGGCATGATGTCGTGTATTTTCATGGCATCGTGGCCGGCACCACTGGGGAGTTCTAGCTGAGGCAAACCCAATTCTTGCAGTGCTTTGTGCCAACAATCTTTGAGAATTTTGTTGCTGGGTGCGGCACTGATTTTTAAGGTCTGGGTGAGCTCCAAACTGACACCGCGTTCCAGGCAAATGCGTTTGGAATCGGCCAAAACACATTGTGCCAATGCGTCTCGCAAGTCGTCACTGGGTGCACGCATGTCCATGCTGAAATGAACCACTCCAGGCACCACATTGATGGAGCCTTTTGGGACATCGAACATGCCCATGGTGGCCACAGTGGTAGGCATTTCTTTGGCAAAACGCTCCATCGAGAGTGCAATCTCGGCGGCTGCGCACACGGCGTCTTGTCGATCGTGCATTGGTGTGGTGCCTGCATGCGAGGCTCGTCCCATGATTTGGCCTTTGTAGCGCACGGAGCCGTTGATGGAGCTCACGATGCCCAGCGGCAAGTGTTGATGGCACAACACCGGCCCTTGTTCAATGTGAACTTCCAAGTAGCCCAAGTAGTGGCTGGCGTCGCGAGTGAGGAGGGGAATTTGTTGGGCGTCAAGGCCCGCATCTTTCATGGCTTTGTGCATCGCAACGCCTTGTGCATCAACTTGGTCGAGCCAGCCGGGCTCGAACTGTCCACACAAAGCACTTGAGGATAAAAAGGTGGCGGCAAAGCGTTGGCCCTCTTCTTCGGAAAAAGCCACCACTTCAAGACCCACGCTCAAGCGTTTCTTTTGTTTGTGCAGCATGTGCACGCATGCGATGGCTGTCAAAATTCCCAAGCGGCCATCGTATTTACCACCATTTCGAACGGTGTCATAGTGTGAACCCATCATCACCGTCAGTGCTGGGTCAGCCGCGGTTTGCGCCTTGGGGAGGTACTTGCCCACGACGTTGCCCACTGCGTCAATCAAGACTTCGTCAAAGCCGCTGGTGAGCATCAAGGCCTGAAGATCTTTGGCCACCGATTGGTGAGCCGCACTCAAATAGGTGACCGTGAGTTTTTGCGTTTGGGTGTGCAAGTCGAGTTCTTGATCCTCACTGTGCCGAGCGAGTTTTTCATGCCAGTCCCACACCATGTTGCCTTCAGGGCTTGAAATCGCGAGTTTCTCGTGGAGTCTCAATTCAGCAATGCGGTGTATGTTTCGAATCGCTTCTTGTTGTTCGTAAAGGGTCGTGTTGCGCAAGCGTCGCTTGAGCGTCAAAATGATCTCTTGACGCCCCAAGCCCAAAGCTCTGGGGCCACGCACGGCCAAGATAAAGGGGAAGCCAAATTTTTGCGAATAAGCCGTGTTGAGCTCATGCAATTCTTGATACTCCTCAGGACTGCAAAACGCCAAGCCCGCCATGGACTGCTCGAGTTGAGACTCATGCGTCAAATGCACTTTGTGGATGGCCGCTTTGCCCGTGAGCTCAGGGTGGGCACGGATCAATTGCAGTTGAGCGGTTTGTGCGGATGCACTCAGCGTTTGGGTCAATTGCCACTGAAAATCAGGCACGCTCATGAAGGGTCGGCGAGCCAAGGTTTCTTTGACGATCCAATCGGAGTGCTCGTAAAGTCCCTCCAGTAAAGAAGTAACTTCTTGCACAGGCAATGTGTTGATGTCTTGCAGTGTCAGCAAAGCCGGGGTGGTTTTTTGCATGGTCTCAATGGTTTGATAACTGTGGGCGAATTTAAGCGCCATGGAAGGGGTGGTGGGTTCGCCAGTGGTTTGCAATATCAGTGCGCTTACAAACCCAAACTCGGTCGTATTTGGCAATATGATCCAAAAACTTTTGAAGCGCCACGATTCGCCCAGGCCGACCGAGCAGCCTGCAGTGCATGCCCACGCTCATCATCTTGGGGCTGTCTTGGCCTTCTGCGTACAGGGCATCAAAACTGTCTCTGAGGTAAATGAAGAAGTCTTCGGCCTGAGAAAACCCTTGGGGGAGGGCAAAGCGCATGTCGTTGCAGTCCAAGGTGTAGGGCACGATCAAATGCGGAATGATCTCTTGGCGGGAGTTTTTGACTTGCATCCAAAACGGCAAGTCGTCTCCATAGTAATCGCTGTCGTAGTCGATGCCGCCATGGTCCACCAAAAGGCGCCGGGTGTTGGGGCTGTCTCGTCCCGTGTACCAACCCAAGGTGCTTTTTTGTGTCAAGGCTTGGATGCTGTTAAAGCCCTTTTGAATATGTTCTCTCTCCAGGTTTTCTTCCATGTCTTGGTAATGAACCCAGCGCCAGGAGTGGCATGCAATTTCATGCTGCTGCTCCTGAAGGGCATGCACAAGTTCGGGGTGACGCTCAAGCGCCATGCCCACGCCAAAAACAGTCAAGGGCAAGCTCCGGGTTTCAAACTCGCGCAGGATTCTCCAAACCCCAACCCGAGAGCCGTACTCGTAAATACTCTCCATGCTCAAGTGGCGCGCAGGGTAACTGGCGGGATTGAACATCTCGGAGAGGAATTGCTCTGAGCCTGGGTCACCATGCAGCACACTGTTCTCGCCGCCTTCTTCGTAGTTCAAAACAAATTGCACGGCGACTCTGGCGCGGGTTGGCCAGGTCACTTCAGGCGGCGTGTTGCCGTATCCGATCAGGTCTCTTGGATAAGCTTGGGTGCTATCGTAGTTGTTCATGAAAATGCTCGCGCTCAAGGGGTCGTGGTGATCTGGGCTGTAGTGGTTTGAGAATGGGCTTGGCCAATAAAGATCAATCTTGTGGCGTGCACGATCAGACCTTGACCATTGTTCAAAATCACCTGACAAGCTGGCCCATGGGGCTCACACCCACGAGTCTAGCTCAAATGATGATTTAGTAAAGCACGCACCGTGCCAGATGATGAGGCTTTGTGTTTTTTTGCGCTTGTTGGTGTTTTCTGGCACTAGAATTGAGACTGATCTTGGGTGAGAATTTTTGAGTTCATTGCGTGAAAGAAAGACAAAGGCTATGGGACTGAGTACACATGCGTTGGATACCATGCGCGGCGTGCCCGCATCGGGCATGAAGGTGAGCTTGTCTCGCATTTGGCCTGACCATGTCCAGACCCTCGGCCACTGGGTGTTGAATGCCGACGGACGAACCGATGGCCCTTTGCTGAGCACCGAGGCGCTCGAAGTTGGATGCTACCGCTTGAGCTTTTCAGCGGGTGACTACTTTCGTGCGCTTGGCAGGGATTTGGCAGAGCCCTTATTTTTGGATACGGTTATCTTGGATTTCGGCGTTTCCAGCGCCAAACAGCATTATCATGTTCCCTTGTTGATCAGTCCATGGAGTTACTCCACGTACAGAGGATCTTGACGTGAGACCGCTTTGTGAAATTTTGGCCCTCATGAGCCCTTTGTTCAATGCATTGGACTCGCAAGGCCTTGAAATTATTATTCACTGTTGAAAAGCCAAACATGACAGAAGTTACCAACACCGTTCGTTTTGCCCTTGATGGCCAAATTGTGGAGGTCAAAGGCGAGCGGCGCACCACCACAGTGCTCAATTATTTGCGCGAAGAGTTGCGTCGAACTGGTACCAAAGAGGGCTGTGCCGAGGGGGATTGCGGTGCGTGTGTGGTGTTGGTTGGAGAACTCAATGGGGACGCTTCGGCCATTGATTACGTTCCTGTCAACTCGTGTTTGCAGCTGCTTCCCACCTTGGATGGCAAGTCCTTGAAAACCGTGGAGAGTTTGTCTGCTCGAGGCATTTCCCAGCACCCCATTCAAGAGGCCATGGTGAACTGCCATGCCTCACAGTGTGGTTTTTGCACGCCCGGCATCGTGATGAGCTTGGTGCACATGGCCCAAGTCACACCCAAGCCATCCAGACAAGACATTTCCGACGCTTTGAGTGGCAATTTATGCCGATGCACGGGCTACAAGTCCATCATCGAAGCTGCACAAAAAGCCTGTGACAGTTCGGTCTCGCTCAGCATTCAAGACCCCCACGATCTCCAGCTCTTAAAACAAATCAAAAGAAGCGATCAGCCCACCTTGAGCTTGGACGGAGAGTTCATTGTGCAGCCGGTGGTGAGAACTCGAAAGGGCAATGAATTTGTCTCACCCGGCACCTTGGCAGAACTCGCGCACTACATGCTCCAACATCCCCAGGCCACCTTGGTGGCGGGAAGTTCTGAGATCGGCCTTCAGGTCAACAAAGAGTTCGTGAGGCCCGATCACATTGTCTATATTGGGCACGTGAAGGAGTTCCACAAGGTGCAAACGCACCCCAGCCATTGGCAAGTGGGCGCAGGCGTTGGATTGCAAGAGGTGATGAATTTGTGCGCTCAAGAGTTGCCTGACTTTGCCGAGGTCCTGAGAAGATTTGGCTCGCCTCCGATTCGCTACACCGCCACCTTGGCCGGCAATATTGCCAATGGTTCGCCCATTGGCGACAGCATGCCGTGTTTGATGGCCTTGGGCGCTCAAGTCGGACTCAGGCGTGGCGACAAGTCTCGGGTGATCGCGCTCGAGAATTTTTACACGGGGATGAAGAAAAATGTCATGCAAGATGGCGAGTTCATCGAGTTTATCCAAATCCCCCGATTGAAGGCCCATGAGCATTTTGTGGCGCACAAGGTCAGTAAACGCTTTGAGCAAGATATCTCGGCGACTTGCGCTGCCATGTGTTACACCCTCAAAGAGGGGAAATTGACCCATGTGCGTTTGGCCTACAACGGGCTCACGCCTTATCCTGCCCGAGCACCTAAGATTGAGAAAGTTCTTGAGGGCAAACTCGCCAGCGAGGTGTTGGCAAGCGACCTCGATCAGGCCATTACCGAGAGTTTCACTGCGCGCGATGGACTGAGGGCCACGTGGGCTTATCGCGCGTTGCTCGCCAGAAATTTGGTTTTGAAATTCATCCAGCCTCTTGACATGGAAGTGAGCCCTTCATGAATGCTCCCGACAAAATTGATCAATTGATCCTTGGCGCTCAACAAGGTCGCGACTTGGTGCACGAGTCTGCCCACTTGCATGTGAGCGGCCAAGCCGTGTACACAGACGACGTGCCCGAATTGGCGGGAACGCTTTATGCCGCCTTGGTGCTATCACCAGTTGCGCATGGTGACTTGATTGGCTCGGGCGTGGACAAGTCGGCCCTCTTGGCGCAGCACGGCGTGGTGGCGGTGTTCACGGCCGAGGACATTCCTGGTGAAAACAATTGTGGCCCCATCGTGCACGATGACCCATTTTTGGCGAATCAGCAGGTCATGTATGTGGGTCAACCCATCGCAGTCGTCGTGGCGCGTGACATGCTCTATGCCCGCGAGGCGGCCAAGAATGCCCAAGTCTTTGTCAAAGAGTTGCCCGCCATTTTGACCATTGATGAGGCGATGGCGCAGCAGTCCTTCATCATGCCCGCCAAGAGCATTGCCCGTGGAACCCCCGACGCTGCCATCCAAAACTCTCCCCACCGACTCAAAGGTCAAACCACCTGTGGTCAGCAAGAACAGTTTTATCTTGAAGGACAGGTGACCTATGCCATTCCCAAGGAGGACGATCAGTTGACCTTGTATGTCTCGACCCAGCACCCAGACGGCAATCAGCGCGAGGCTGCTGCTGCGCTGAATCTGTCCACCCATGACGTGGAGGTGATTTGTCGGCGCATGGGGGGAGCATTTGGTGGCAAAGAGGGGCAAGCGAGTATTTTTAGCCAGAGTGCAGCCTTGGCCGCTTTCAAGCTCAAACGTCCCGTGAAACTGCGGGCCAACCGCGATGACGACATGACCATCACGGGCAAGCGCCATGATTTCCGGGCGGATTACGAGGTGGGGTTTGACGATCAAGGCAAAATTTTGGGTGTGGATGTGGTGCTTTATTCACGTTGCGGCTACAGCACCGATTTTTCGGGTCCAGTGAACGACCGTGCCTTGCTGCACATTGACAATTGTTACTATTTACCCAATCTCAAGGTCATCACCCACCGCTGCAAAACCCATATGCAAAGTGCCACTGCCTTCCGCGGCTTTGGGGGGCCGCAAGGCATGTTTGCCATAGAGACGGTGATTGAGGAAATTGCCCAGCGTTTGGGGCTGGACTCATTGGCTGTGCGCCGCGCCAATTTATACCAAGACCCCAAAACGTCGGGAAACCCGCAGACCATGACCACTCAATATGGGCAACAGATTGAAGATTGGGTGGGCGACAAAATTTTGGCGCAGTTGGAAGTTCAGTCGGGCTACCAGGAACGCCGCGCGCAAGTCAATGCCTTCAATGCCCAACATGTTCAGCGCAAGCGCGGTTTGTCTTTGGTGCCCCTGAAGTTTGGCATCAGTTTCACCGCCACCATGCTCAACCAAGGTGGTGCGCTGCTCAACATCTACCAAGATGGATCTGTGAGTGTCAACCATGGTGGCACGGAGATGGGGCAGGGCTTGAACACCAAGATGGCCCAAGTCGCTGCAGACGGCTTGGGGTTGAGCGTGGATTGGGTGAGGGTGACTGCAGCCGATACACAAAAAGTCCCCAATGCTTCGGCCACAGCCGCGTCCAGTGGCGCCGACATCAATGGGGCCGCCATCAACCATGCGTGTCAACAAATGCGTGAACGCTTGAGTCACGTCGCGGCTCAACGCTTGGGTTGTGCACCCAATGAAGTCGTCTTTGCACAAAACCAGGCGTGGTTTGGGCGCTTGAGCATGCCTTGGAAAGACTTGATCATCCAGGCCTGGTTGGATCGCGTGGGCCTGTCGGTGACGGGGTTTTACAAAACCCCAGAGATCGCCTATGACTTCAATACCTTGTGGGGTCGTGCTTTTTATTACTACTGCTATGGTGCTGCGGTGAGCGAGGTCGAGATCGACACCATGACCGGCGAATGGTGGCTCAAGGCGGTCGACATCTTGCACGATGTGGGTCAAAGCATCAACCCAGCCATTGATATGGGGCAAATCGAGGGTGGTTACGTGCAAGGCATGGGTTGGCTCACCATGGAGGAGTGCATCTGGAGCGCCAAGGGCAAACTTCTCACCCATGGACCAAGCACTTATAAAATTCCCGTTGCAGGGGATATTCCTGAACACTTCAAGGTGGAGTTCTTTGACGGCAGCAACGTCAAGCCCACCCCTTTTTACAGCAAAGCTGTGGGAGAGCCACCCTTGATGCTGGCACTATCGACTTACTTTGCGCTGCGTGAAGCCGTCAGTGCCAGTGCCAACCACCGAGTTCCTTTGAACATGGATGCGCCGGCTACTCCTGAGCGCATTTTGATGGCCTGTGAAGCCTTGCGTGCTGCGCAAGCCGTTTGACGCCCACCCCTTGGACAGCCATTCACGTTGAACAGGTCCTTAAACGTTCTCTTGAAGGCACTCCAAGCGCTGCAAGGCGAGAGTTGCGCTGTGTTGGTGAGCGTTCAATCGGTTCAGGGTTCGGCCCCGCGCGACGTGGGGGCTTGGATGGCCGTGCTGCCGGGTGGGATTTTGATCAACACCTTGGGTGGCGGCCAACTGGAATACCAGGCCACAGAGAAGGCGATCTCCATGTTGAAGGATGGCGCCAAGGTGCTGTCCCCCTCGAACAGCCTTGGCCCACAAGACCCCAGCACGCAAGTGCTGCGTTATCCCCTGGGGCCGAGTTTGGGTCAATGCTGTGGTGGTGTGGTGCATTTGAGTTTTGAGAAGGTGGGCGTGAAGGACCAAGCCCGTTTGGCACAGACTTTACTCAGCCCAGAGCCAAGTCTCGCCTTGTTTGGTGCGGGTCATGTCGGGAGGTCCTTGGTGCGGGTGATGAGCACACTGCCTTGGACGTTGACCTGGATCGATTCGCGGGAAGACATTTTTTTGCAGCAGGAGTTTCCCCACGTGACCATGGAGCATTCAGATCCTGTGCACCTCGCCGTGGAGGCTCTGTTGCCCCAGTCCCATGTGTTGATCATGAGCTTTAGCCATGCGGAAGATTTGGACATTGTGGCGCGATGTTTGCATCGCCAAAGAAGTCGCCGTGACTTGGCCAGTATCGGCCTCATTGGGAGTGCCACCAAATGGGCCACTTTCCAGAACCGCTTGCGCGACCGCGGTTTCACCCAAGTTGAACTCGATACGGTGGAGTGCCCCATCGGTTTGCCTGGCATTGAGGGCAAAGAGCCTGAAGTGATTGCTTTGTCAGCGGCGGCACGATTGCTGCAACTGCAAGCTCAGCAAGACCCGTCTTGGCAGCCGTCATCTCCTCAAGGGTGATGTTGGGCTGATGGATTTCGCAAGATTGACTGCACCATGAAGGTGCGACGCGTGTGATGATTTTTTAAAGTATTGGAGTTTTGATTCATGGATCCCTATTATCTGGAGTGGGCCAATTTGCTTTTGCGGTGGTTGCACTTGATCACAGTGATCGCTTGGGTGGGTTCATCCTTTTATTTTGTCTTTTTAGACAGCAATTTGGTCAAGCCCACATCCCCTGATTTGCTGGAAAAAGGGGTGGACGGCGCCATGTGGGCTGTGCATGGGGGCGGTTTTTACAATCCACAAAAATACTTGGTGGCGCCACAAAAGATTCACAGCAAATTGCATTGGTTTTATTGGGAAAGTTATTTCACTTGGATGAGTGGTTTTTCACTGTTTTCGGTGCTCTACCTCTACAACGCCAAAACGTTTTTGATCGATCCCTCTTTGGTGGCATGGACACCAACGCAAGCGAGCGTTTTGGCCTTGGCTTTTTTGGTCGTCTTTTGGTTGGTTTATGACCGTGTGTGTCAGTGGCTTGGGTTTCGCGAAAATGGCGAACGCTGGGTGGGTGGGGTGATGATCGGTGTGATCACCTTGGCGTCCTATTTGGCCTGCCATTGGTTTGCGGGTCGTGCTGCGTTTTTATTGATCGGGGCCATGATTGCGACCAGTATGTCGGCCAATGTGTTTTTTTGGATCATCCCAGGCCAGCGCAAGGTGGTGCAAGCCATGACCACGGGCCCCAAATTGCCCGCGCAAGAGTTGATCATGCACGGCAAGCGCGGCAAGCAGCGCAGTGTGCACAACACGTACTTCACCCTGCCTGTGATTTTTGCAATGATGAGCAATCATTACGGGTTTTTATACACCCATCCCCAGCATTGGATCATTTTGGTGGTGATGATGTTGGCCGGTGCTTTGATTCGCCAGTTCTTTGTTCAACGCCACGCCTACCATCAAGGTCGTGCATCCAACCCTTGGCCTTATGCCCTGCTGGGCTGCGTCTTCATCTTGGGCGTGATTGTGGCGATGGCGCCGCAAGCCTCACCTGAGGGCAATGCTCAGGGCGACCCACCCATGGGTCCCCAAGTGAGAGAACAAATCGTGGATTACAAGGCTTTGAGTGTCGTGCTCGAGGCGCGTTGTTACCCGTGTCATGGTGCGGCCATGCAAATGAAAAACATTCGGCTCGATTCACCCCAAGGTGTGGCTCAAAACGCGTTGAACATCTACCAGCAAGCAGTGGTCCTTGCGCAAATGCCCATGAACAATGCAACGGGCATTACCCCTCAAGAGCGTGCGCTCATTGGGCGCTGGTATGAGCAAGGGGCAAAAACTGCACCTTGAATTGAGCGCAAAGGCTCAAACGTTGCGGGCTTTTTCAACGAGGTCCATGGCGAGTTGGTTGTGGCGACGAATCAGCGGAGTCAACTCCAAACGCGTGAGCTCGCCACCCTCAACCAAGACCTCGCCATTGACGATGGTGTAGTCTGCATTTTGACTGGCGCAGAGCATAAGCGCGCCAACCGGGTCATGCACAGCAGCCCCGGCTTGTTCAAGCGTGTCGGTTCTGAACAGCGCCAAGTCAGCGCAATACCCCACCTCAATTTGCCCAATGTCTTGGCGACCCAAGGTTTGTGCGCCTCCTCGCGTGGCGAGCCTCAAAGCATCGCGCGGCGTCATCTCTTGGGGGCCAGTGTCACAACCAAAGGGCTCAAGTGACTTGGCCACGCGTGCCAAGAGCATGGCCTGGCGAGCTTCGCCGAGCAAGTGTGCCCCATCGTTGCTTGCGCTGCCATCGACCCCTAGACCCACATTCACCCCCAGGTCCAAGAGTTTTCTCAGGGGCAATATGCCACTGGCCAGTCGCATATTGCTGCACGGGCAGTGCGAAATACTGGTGCGCGTTTTGGCAAACAAATTCATTCCTTGCTCATCGATTTTCACGCCATGCGCGTGCCACACATCATGGCCCACCCAGTCAAGGTTTTCAGCGAACTGAGCCGGTGTGCAATTGAACTTCTCTTGGGTGTACGCCACATCGTGGTCGTTTTCCGCCAAGTGGGTGTGCAGTCTCACGCCATAGGCCCTGGCGAGTTTGGCCGACTCACGCATCAGGTCTGGACTCACACTAAAAGGCGAACAAGGTGCCAGAGCAATTTGCAGCATGGAGCCGTGCTGCGCGTCGTGCCAATTTTCTATCAGTTGCTGCGAGACGGTCAATATGTCCGCTTCTTTTTCCACCACATTGTCCGGTGGAAGTCCACCCTTGGATTGACCCACACTCATGCTCCCACGGGTGGCCGTGAAGCGCAGTCCCATGGTCTGGGCGGCTTGGATGCTGTCTTCTAACCTGACCCCGTTGGGGTAAATGTAGAGGTGGTCGCTGCTGGTGGTGCAACCTGAGAGCAGCAACTCGGCCATGGCCACTTGGTGCGAGACCCCAATCATCTCGGGCGTCAAGCCCGCCCACAAAGGGTAAAGCCCCTTAAGCCAAGAAAACAATTCGGCGTTTTGAACACCCTTGACCGCACGGGTCAAGGATTGCACCATGTGGTGGTGACAGTTGATCAAGCCGGGTGTCACCAAGTGATGGCGTGCGTCGATTACACGCTCGGCGCTTTTGAGCATTGGCTCGCCACGCAAGATAAATTCCTCTGCGCTCATCACGTCCTTGATCAAACCGTCTTCGATGTAGATGGACCCCCCAAAGATTTCGCGCGCATGGTCGTTTTGGGTGGTGATGCAATGCGCATGGTGGATAAAAAGTGAAGTCATGTGCTCAAGGTCTCAAGAAAAAAAACCATCAATTCAATGCGCTGGCGAATCAACGCGTTCGCTGTTGACCCGCCAGTGCATGGTTGGGGACCTTGATGGACCCTTGTAGGAAGAAAAAACAGCGATGTTTGCCAACCGAAGAAGTCAGACCGCGCTATGATGGGCAATGATATTCTTTTTTTATGCCACGCCTCTTTGGTGTTGAGCGCTGGCTTTTGAATTGATCAGAGAGGTTGAGCCGTGATAGAACCCTTTGAGTTTTTAGAGCAATTGTTTCAAGTGGCCATTGAGCGCTCGAGTCCCCAATCTTTGGTGCAGGCCCACTTACCACACCCCCCCAAAGGCAGGACCTTGGTGCTGGGGGCTGGCAAGGCCAGTGTCTCCATGGCCATGGCCTTGGAAGAAGCTTGGTGCAGACTTCATCCATCATCGCCTTTGAGCGGCATGGTGGTCACGCCCTATGGCCATGTGCCGGCTCAGTTTGACCGCCAACACTCCCGCATTGAGGTGATCGAGGCCTCACACCCAGTGCCCGACACGAACAGCATGCGGGCTGCCCAAACCATGTTGGCTTTGGCCAAGGGTCTCAGTGTTGAGGACTTGGTGGTGGTGTTGATCTCTGGCGGGGGATCATCTCTTTTGTGTTTGCCCATCGATGGCTTGACTCTGGAGGACAAACAAGCCGTGAATCGTGCCTTGTTGCAAAGTGGGGCCAGTATTGGCGAGATGAACGCAGTTCGCAAACACCTCTCACAGATCAAGGGCGGCCGGTTGCTGCAGGCCCTCCAACCGGCGCGGGTGCTCACCTTGTGCATCAGCGATGTGCCTGGTGACGACCCGCAAACCATCGCCAGTGGCCCAAGCGTCGCCGATTTGAGCACGTCGCAAGAGGCGTTTGAAACTTTGCGCCGCTATGGCATTTCACTGCCTCAACTCACCTTGGGGGCCTTGGGCCGAGGTGAACTCGAAACCCCAAAGGCTCACGACTTTCCTGCCTCAGTGGGGGAAGTTAGGATCATCGCCTGTGCCAACGATGCCTTGAATGCCGCAGCCGAGCATGCCAAGCGACTGGGACTTGAAGCTTATATTTTGGCCGATGACATCCAAGGCGAGTCCAAGGATGTGGCGATGGTGCACGCGAGCTTGGCGCGTTATGCCCAGCAAGGAATGGGTGCCTTTCGCAAGCCCTGTGTGCTCTTGAGTGGCGGGGAGACCACGGTCACCTTGGGCAAACCCGACAGCATGCCCACGGGTGCGAGCCAGGGTCGTGGCGGTCGTGCGGGTGAGTTTTGTTTGTCTTTGGCCAAGGCGTTGAACGGCGCGCCAGGGGTTTGGGCTTTGGTGGCCGACACCGATGGGATTGATGGCAGTTCAAACAGTGCGGGGGCCAGGATCGGGCCCCACACCCTGTCCAAAGCGGCAGCACTGGGCCTATGGGTCAACGAGTACGCGCAGCGCCATGATTCGCACGGGTTTTTCAACGCCTTGTCGGACTTGGTGATCACGGGACCGACCCTCACCAACGTCAACGATTTCAGGGCCATCTTGATTTTGTGATCTTGCGTCTTTTTGTGCAATGATGGTGCTGTGAAATTTTCACCTCCACTTGGGGTCTGGTTTTCTGCGTCATGTTGGTGCACGGCCATTTGCAGGGAAAAATCTAGGCTATTGGCGAGAAAAAAACAGGGACTTTGGGCTTAAGATTGCCCCAACGGCTTGCTTTGTAGATGGCAGACTTATTGAAAAAACTTTTATCTGTGGCATTGGCCTTGCTTGGATCCCATCAAAACAGCCTCAAGCGCAGTCCTTCGAATCACAATCTCCTCAAACCCACTGAATTACTCCAGTCCTACCGACATGACCCTTCGTCTAGACCTTAGAGGCATCTCCAAGCGTTATCCCTCGGTGGTGGCCAATGATGGAATTTCTCTGCAGGTGCAGGCGGGGGAGATCCACGCGGTTTTGGGGGAAAACGGCGCTGGCAAGTCCACGCTGATGAAAATCATCTACGGCGCGGTGATGCCCGACTCGGGCGAGATCATCTTCAATGGCCATCATGTTCAAGTGAAGTCCCCGCAACATGCCCGAACCCTGGGCATCAGCATGGTGTTTCAGCATTTCAGCTTGTTTGAGACGTTCACCGTTGCGCAAAACGTTTGGCTAGGGCTGCAAAGCTCACTGAGCTTGGACGAGGTGAGCGCTTTGATCGCAGAGAAGGCCCAGGCCTATGGTTTGGAGATTGATCCCAACCGCCCGGTTCACACCTTGGGGGTGGGGGAGATGCAGCGCGTTGAAATCATCCGTGCTCTCCTCACCGAGCCTCAGTTGCTCATCATGGATGAACCCACTTCTGTGCTCACCCCACAAGCCGTGGAAAAGCTCTTTGAAGTGCTCAAACGCATTTCGGCCCAGGGTTGCAGCATTTTGTACATCAGCCACAAACTCCATGAAATTCGCGAGTTGTGCAGCCACTGCACGGTGCTTAGAAGTGGGCGCGTGACGGGCGTGTGTCGCCCGGGTCAAGAAAGCAACGAGTCTTTGAGTCGCCTCATGATTGGCGCGGAGCCTCCTGCCTTGGTGCGAGAAGTCCAAGAAACGGGTGAAGTGCGCTTGTTGGTGCAGTCTCTGAGTTTGTCGGCGCTCGAGCAGTTTGGCGTGGACTTAAAAGACGTGTGCTTGAATGTGCACTCGGGTGAGGTGGTGGGTGTTGCCGGTGTGTCCGGCAACGGGCAGCGAGAGCTGCTGATGGCGCTCTCGGGCGAAGATGTCCGCGCCGCACCCCAAAGCATTGAGCTCATGGGCCAAGCGGTGGGCCATTGGGGTCCACGGCATCGCCGCGAGGTGGGCTTGCATGTCGTGGCGGAAGACCGCTTGGGGCGCAATGTGGTGGCCGACATGTCACTGCAAGACAACATGATGCTCACCCGAGAAGAAACCTTGAGTGCCCGAGGCTTTATCCAGCCCCAGGCCTTGTTTGAACAAACCCGCCAAATCCTGCAGCGCTTTAACGTGAAGTCCAATGGACCCCAATCCAAGGCCAAGTCGCTGTCGGGTGGCAATTTGCAAAAGTTCATCATGGGCCGTGAGATGGATGCCCATCCAAAGGTTTTTGTCGTCTCCCAGCCCACTTGGGGTGTGGATGTGGGGTCGGCCGCTCAAATTCGTGCGCAAGTGCTCGCCTTGAAGCGAGAAGGATGTGCGGTCTTGGTGGTGAGCGAAGAGCTCGAGGAGCTTTTTGAGATCTGCGACCGTTTGTACGTGATGGCGCAAGGCCGGTTGTCACCAAGCATCTTGCGCCAAGAGGCCACACTCTCAGAAGTGGGCGTGTGGATGAGTGGGTTGTGGGAGGACACGCATGCGTGAACTCCGCCTTGAGGTTCGAAGCGAACCATCCGAGTTTTGGCGTTGGGTGTCCCCATTGCTCGCGCTCCTCATCACCGTGCTGGTGGGCGTTGTGCTCTTCATGGCCATGGGCAAGGACCCTGCACGGGCCTTGCTGGTCTTCTTTTGGGAGCCCATCAAGTCGAGCTACGCCTTGGGAGAGTTGATGGTCAAGGCGACGCCTTTGCTGTTGATTTCTTTGGGACTTGGGCTTTGTTTCAGGGCCAATGTTTGGAATATTGGGGCCGAAGGTCAGTACGTGATGGGCGCGATTTTTGCCAGTGGTGTGGCCATCAATGCCGACCCTTCCTGGGGGCGAGGCGTGGTGATATTGGTGCTGCTCATGGGCACCTTGGGAGGAATGTTGTGGGCGGGTATGGTGGCGGTGCTGCGTGAGCGATTCAATGCCAATGAAATCTTGGTGAGCTTGATGATGGTCTACGTCGCCACCATGATTCTGAGTTACTTGGTTTATGGCCCCTGGAAAGACCCCAATGGGTACAACTTCCCGCAAACCAAGAGTTTTGACGCCTATACCCTGGTGCCACGGCTCATCCCAGGCTCGCGCATGAGCTTGGGGCTGCCCTTGGCCTTGCTCGGTGCAGCCTTGTCGTGGGTCTTTTTGTACCGCACGCGCGCGGGATTCGGTTTGCAAGTCACCGGTCAAGCCCCCTTGGCAGCGAGGTTGAGTGGCTTTTCTTCAGCCAAGAATTTGTATTTGGCGCTGTTGGTGAGTGGGGCCTGTGCCGGCTTGGCTGGAGCCTTGGAGGTGAGCGGCCCCATTGGTCAGCTCACCCCCTATGTCCCCGTGGGTTATGGATTTGCAGCCATCATTGTGGCCTTTGTTGGGCGACTGCACCCGCTCGGGATGGTGATGTCGGCGCTTCTCATGAGCGCGTTCTACATTGGGGGCGAGTTGGCCCAGTCCCGGCTTGGACTGCCCAAGTCGCTCACCGGCGTCTTTCAAGGCTTGCTTCTTTTTTCTTTGTTGATTTGTGATACATTGATTTATCAGCGTTTGTGTTGGGTCCAGCGAGCGGTCACCGCGTCAACGAGCGCCTCGGGGGGCGCCAGCACGAGCGCGAGCACCACCCACAGGCAAGGACACTGAGCCCCATGGAGTCGTATGTCTTATTGATTGCCGCCACCCTCAATGCAGGAACGGTTTTGGCGCTTGCGGCCCTGGGGTTATTGATCAATGAAAAAGCCGGCGTATTGAACCTGGGAGCCGAAGGCATGATGTTGTGTGCGGCGGTGGCGGGTTTTGCGGCCACGGTGCACACGGGACTGCCGAGTGTGGGTTTCCTCTCAGGCATGTTGACGGGGGCGGTGTTGGCGGGTATTTTTGGGGCCTTGGTGATTGGCTTGAATGCCAACCAGTATGCAGGGGGATTGGCTTTGAGTCTATTTGGCGCAGGTTTGTCGGCCTTCATCGGGGTGCCCTATGTGCAGGCCAAATTGCCTCCCAGCGTGTCCTATGAAGTTCCAGGGTTGGCCAATATCCCATGGCTGGGAGAGGCCTTGTTTCGACACCACCCTATGGTCTATATTGCCATGGCGCTCACAGTCGGTTTGACACTGTTTTTCAACCGCACACGGGCCGGTTTGATTTTGCGAAGTGTGGGTGAGTCGCCCCAGGCGGCCCATGCTCTGGGGTACCCGGTGCGCTGGATTCGTTGGTGGGCGGTGGTCTCGGGGGGCGCTTTGTGTGGCCTCGCCGGGGCTTACTTGTCCTTGGTCTACACCCCCTTGTGGGTGGAGGGCATGGTGGCGGGAAAAGGTTGGATCGCCCTGGCCTTGACCACCTTTGCGACGTGGCGCCCCTCTCGGGTGCTCTTTGGTGCTTACCTTTTTGGTGGGGTGACGATGTTGCAGTTTCACTTGCAAACTTTGGGGGTTGAATTGCCCAGCCAAGCCCTCACCATGTTGCCTTATGTGGCGACCATCGGGGTCTTGGTGATCATCTCTAGAAACCCGCAATGGATTCGCCTGAACATGCCCTCATCCATTGGTAAATCTTTTTTTCCTGGCTCACAATGAGTTTTTTTTAACCTTCACTTTTCAAAGGACCTTTTCATCATGATCGATCAACCCAAACGCTCCTTGGTTCGCCTGGGCGCACTGAGCGTCATCTCTTTGGCCATGCTGGTGGCTTGTGGTAAAAAAGAGGAAGCCAAGCCCGAGGCAGTGGCCCCCAAAGCCGATCCCGTAAAAATTGCGTTCGCTTACGTGGGACCTGTGGGCGACGGTGGATGGACGTTTGCGCACGACAACGCCAGAAAAGCATTAGAGAAAGAATTCGGCGACAAAATCGCCACCACCTTTGTCGAGAATGTCCCCGAGTCGGCCGATGCGGAGCGCGTGATCAAAGACATGGTGGGTCAGGGCAATAAATTAATTTTTGGCACCACCTTTGGTTACATGGACACCATGATCAAAGTCGCGGGCGAGAGTCCTGATGTGAAGTTTGAGCATGCCACAGGCTACAAACTAGCGCCCAACATGAACACCTATGATTCACGCACCTATGAAGGCGCTTATATGGCGGGTGTGGTTGCGGGCTCGATGACCAAATCCAATGTTCTGGGCGTGGTGGGTTCAGTGCCAATTCCAGAAGTGATTCGCAACATCAATAGTTTTACCCTGGGTGCGCAGTCGGTCAACCCCAAGATCAAGACCAAAGTGGTTTGGGTCAACGATTGGTTCAATCCACCCAAAGAGACTGAAGCAGCCACCTCTTTGATCAACGGTGGCGCTGACATTTTGTTCCAAAACACCGACTCCCCCGCGGTCTTGAAAACAGCCGAGGAAAAGGGTAAGCGCGCCTTCGGTTGGGACTCTGACATGACGGCCTATGGTCCCAAGGCCCATTTGGCCTCTGCGGTGATCAATTGGACGCCTTACTACATCAAAACCACGAAGGACTTTTTGGCCGGTACTTGGACGGGTAACCAAAAATCGTGGTGGGGCGTTAAAGAAGGCGCCATTGATTTGGTCTCTATTGCTGACGATGTCCCAGCCGACACCAAAGCCAAAATTGATGAAATCAAAAAAGGCCTCACCGATGGCAGTTTTGCCATTTGGAAAGGCCCGATCGTTGACAACACCGGCAAAGAAGTGGTCAAAAAAGACGCGGTTGCCGACGATGGCTTTTTGAGCGGCGTGCATTTCTACGTGAAGGGTGTTGAGGGCAAAGTGCCCGGTGGCGACAAGAAATAAGGTCCAGTGATGGATTGAAGTCTCCACGTGCACTGAACATGCTGGGGGGTCTTCATCAACCTTTTGGGGGCCTCATGGGAGGCCCCTTTTTGCGTCTTCTTCCCCTTCACTTTGAAGCCTTGTTTTTTTGTTCTATCGATTGATCCACCATGAATACCGCCTCTCCTGTGCTTTCAGCCGAATTCCAGCATTTGATTGAAACTTGTCCGAAAGCGGAGTTGCACATTCATATTGAAGGCTCACTCGAGCCTGAGATGATTTTTGCTTTGGCCAAAAGAAATCAAGTGAGCTTGCCCTATGCCAGCGTGGAGGCCTTGAAGGCGGCCTATGCATTTGAGGATCTGCAGAGCTTTTTAGACATTTACTATGCCGGCGCCAGTGTTCTTTTGAAAATCCAAGACTTCTACGACATGACCTATGCGTATTTGAAAAAAGCGCATTCCCAAGGCGTTGTTCACGCCGAAATTTTCTTTGATCCGCAAACCCACACCGCCCGAGGCGTGTCCATGCAAACCGTGATCGAGGGCTTGCGCCGCGCAGTCGACGACGCGGGCCGGGACTTCAAGATTTCAGCCAATTTAATATTGTGTTTTTTGCGCCACCTCGATGAGAGCAGTGCTCTTCAAACCCTGCAAGAGGTCTTGCCTTATCGTCAGCACATCATCGGTGTGGGCTTGGATTCCAGTGAAATGGGGCATCCGCCTGAAAAGTTTAAAAACGTGTTTGAAAAAGCCCGTGCTTTGGGTTTGCATTGTGTCGCCCATGCCGGTGAGGAAGCCCCGCCGGCCTACATTTGGAGCGCCTTGCAAACACTGAACGCGCAGCGCATAGACCACGGCGTGCAAGCCATGAAGGACCCGGCCTTGATGGATTACCTGGCCCGAACGCGCATCCCCCTCACGGTCTGCCCTTTGTCCAATGTGCGACTGTGTGTATTTCCTGATTTGGCGGCGCACCCGATCAAAAAAATGCTCGATTTGGGTCTTTGTGTGATGATCAATTCAGACGATCCGGCTTATTTTGGAGGCTACATCAACGAGAATTATTTGCAAGTGGCTCAGAGTTTGGCCCTGAGCCCCAAAGACGTTCAACAACTCGCCAAATGCTCCTTTGAGGCGAGCTTCATGCCCGAGGCGCTCAAGCGCCATTGGCTGCAAGAGGTCGATCGAGTGTTCGCATGAGTCTTGTCCACGAGGTGGCGATCAGTGGCGCTGGCATTGGAGGGCTGAGTGCAGCCTTGTCCTTGGCCAAGATGGGCGTGAAAAGCGTGGTGTTTGAGCGCCAAGAGGCCTGGTCTGAAGTCGGTGCGGGTTTGCAGTTGGGGCCCAATGCCACACGGCGATTGAGGGACTGGGGCTTGGAGAAAGCGTTGCAGCGTTGTGCCTCTTGGCCCGAGCGAATCGAAGTGATCGATGGCTCTCGAGGCGGCTTGATTTCAGCGTTGCCCCTGGGGGAGCGCTGCCAAACGCTTTACGGTGCACCTTATGCCACGCTTTTGCGCGCAGACTTGCAAGGAATGCTGCGCGAGGGTGTTCAAGAAAACGGACTGACACAGGTGCGCTTGGGTGAAAAACTCTTGCACGCCACGCTGGGTCATGTCCAAGCGGCGAATGGTGCTGGGGGTGCCCGCGACTGCGGGGCAATTGAGTTTGATGTTCAAACTCAGTTCCTGCAAAAAACGCCTTTGCCGTGTGCGAGCGAGTTTTCGCTTCACGCCGAGTCGGCAGACTTGGGTCTGGCGTTGGCTCCCCAGACTCAGAGCCATGGTGCTCAGGCGTTGATTGGCGCCGATGGCGTTTTTAGTGGTTTGCGCCAGAGCCATTTTGAGAAAACACCGCTTCAATACACTGGGCAATTGGCTTATCGAGCTCTGGTGGCACAGGCCGATTTGCCCGCCTCTATGCGCAGCAATGCCGTGCGTTTGTTTTTGGCGCCCAAGTTGCATTGGGTTCAATACCCCGTGAGGGGCGGGGAGTGGCTCAATGTGGTGGTGCTGCTCGAGGTTTCAAGTGCCCAAGCCGTGAAACCGGACCAACAGATGGCACAACAAAAGCGGTTTTTGAGCCATCACTGGGATGAAGTAACAGCATCCTCAACGAATGGAACTCACGACATTGAGGCCTTGCAAGGGGCTTTAGAGCGCACCAGCACCCACTTGCGCGATATCGCTGGACTCGTGCCCACCTGGTCGGTGTGGCCCCTCTTTGCCGCTGCCCCTGTGCGCGGCGCACAAGACATGGCACACGGGCGACTTGCTCTCTTGGGGGATGCGGCCCATCCCATGCTGCCCTATTTGGCCCAAGGGGCCGGCATGTCCATTGAAGATGCACAGGTCTTTGCGCTGTGTTGGGGTCAGCGCAGTTTGTCGGTGCAGGCCAGACTCACTCTTTACGCTCAGATGCGTTGGCAGCGCTGCGCCCAAGTCCAAAGGCGAGCCTTGCTCAATGCCCGTCTCTTTCACTGGGGGCAGCCCTTGGGGTTCATGCGTGACACAGCCCTTCGCATCATGGGGGAGCGACTCATGGATTTACCGTGGCTTTATTCAGGATAAGGTCAGCGCGGACAAGGCCCTAAGTCGGCTGTTGGCCCAAGAGCAAATACTCCATCAAGGCCTTTTGCACATGCATGCGGTTCTCGGCCTCGTCCCATACAACCGACTGCGGTCCATCGATCACGTCGGTGCTCACCTCTTCGCCCCGGTGGGCAGGTAAACAATGCATGAACAAGGCGTCGGGCTTGGCTTTGGCCATCATCGCCGTGTCGACACACCAATTGTGAAAGGCCTTTTTGCGCTCATCGTTTTCAGCCTCAAACCCCATGCTGGTCCAGACATCGGTCGTGACCAAATCGGCGCCTTCGCAGGCCTCGTGGGGGTCTTGGAAGACGCGGTAGCACTCACCCGAGCGCAGCCCCGCAATCGATTGATCGACCTCATAGCCTGAAGGGGTGCTCACATGGACTTTAAAGCCCAACAATTCAGCGGCTTGAAGCCAACTGTTGGCCATGTTGTTGCCATCTCCCACCCAGGCCACGATCTTGCCTTTGAAGCAGGCCAGGGGTGAGTGTTGCTCTGAGCGGTGTTCGAAAAAAGTGAACAAATCGGCCAAGATTTGACAGGGGTGGAACTCATTGGTGAGGCCGTTGATGACGGGCACGCGCGAATGCTGGGCAAACTGCTCAATGCGCTCTTGGCCAAAGGTGCGGATCATGACCAAGTCCACCATTCGGCTGATCACGCGCGCGGTGTCGGCAATGGGCTCGCTGCGGCCGATTTGACTCTCGCCCGATGTGAGGTTGAGCACCGTGCCGCCCAGTTGGTACATGCCCGCTTCAAAGCTCACGCGTGTGCGTGTGGAGGCCTTCTCAAAAATCATCGCCAAGGTGCGGTCCACCAAGGGTTGGTGCTTTTGATAGGTTTTGAATTTGGCCTTGATGAGCGCCGCGCGCTGGAACAAGTACTCGTATTCTTGCGCCGTGAAATCGGTAAACTGCAGGTAGTGCTTCATGTGGGTTTCAAGAATTTTTTGATCAAAGGCACCAAAGTGGCGACGATCTCATCGCAATGCGACGCTTCAATGATCAAAGCGGGCACCAAACGCACGATGCAGTCGGCCGTGACGCTGAGCAAAAGTCCCGCGTCCAGGGCCAAACCCATGAGCGCCGAGCAAGGCCGGTCGAGCTCCACACCGATCATCAAGCCTTTGCCCTTGACTTGCACAAAGCCGGCCACGCCAGCGAGCTCGCGCTCTAAAGAGGCCTTCAAATATGCGCCCATCTTGGCCGCGTTGTCGATCAAATGGTCGCGCTCCATGATGGCGATGGTCTCGATGCCTGCGCGCATGGCCAAAGGGTTGCCGCCAAAGGTGCTGCCATGGTTGCCGGGCTCAAAAATATGCGCCGCCTTGGGGCCAGCGACCACTGCGCCCACGGGCACGCCCGAACCCAAACCCTTGGCCAGGGGCATGACGTCTGGGAGGATGCCCGCCCACTGGTGTGCGAACCATTTGCCAGTGCGACCCATGCCGCACTGCACCTCATCGATCATGAAAAGCCAGTCGCGCTCGTCGCACAGGGTGCGCACTTGGCGCAAATACTCGAGATCCATGACATTGATGCCGCCTTCGCCTTGGATGGCCTCCAAAAACACCGCCACCACATTGGGATTGTTGTGGGTGGCCTCTTGGAGAGCTTGGAGGCTGTTGATGGGCACCCGGATGAAGCCCTCCACCAAGGGGCCAAAACCGACTTGGATTTTTTCATTGCCTGTGGCGCTCAAGGTGGCAATGGAGCGGCCGTGGAAGGATTTTTCATAGACCACGATTTCAGGGCGTTCTATGCCCTTTTTGGAGCCAAATTTGCGCGCGAGTTTGAGGGCGGCCTCATTGGCTTCTAGCCCGGTGGAGCAAAAAAACACGTTGCTCATGCCCGACAACGCCACCAATTTGGCGGCCAACTGCTCTTGTGTTTGGACGTGGTAGTAGTTGCAGCAGTGAATCATTTTGGCGACCTGGTCCTGCAAGGCCTCCACCAGTTGCGGGTGGCCGTGCCCCAAGGTGTTGACGGCAATGCCGGCCAATGCGTCCAGATACCGGCGCCCCTTCAAGTCCCACATTTGAAGTCCTTGGCCGTGACTGAAGGTCACGTCCAAGCGCGAGTAGGTGTTCATGACGGCGCTGTCTTGGGGGCCAGCAGCAGCTGGGGTTGGGGTGCTCAGGGGTGGGGTCAAGGATTCGGACATAGGGGGTGTCAAGTCGATCAGGTCATGGGGTCATAAAAGGGTGAATTGGCCTGCGGCGCTTTACAAAGCGTGTCATCCGCACCATAGCCTCTGATTTTAGTGTGTTGACTCTAAGACAACGCCAAACTTTTTTAAACAAAGCCGCCTTCGAGGGGGGGGATGAGGGCTTGAGCAGGTTTTTTGTTTTTGAAGGTCTTCAAAATGAGGTGTGATGAGGGGCCAATCGGGATTTTGAAGGTAAAGACGGTTGGACACAAGGGTTTTCTAGTACTAGAATTGCGTCGCAAAGAGAAAAGACATTTGGGACCAGTCGCCTTGGAGTCGGTTGAAAGCGGTGCGAAGCACCCTCAACCAGCCCCAAAGTTTGAGTGGCCCTCGAGCGGTTTCATTAGACCTACGAGGTAGACCATGTCAGTCATTACTGAGCAAGACCTTCAAAACGCACAAGAACTCTTTATTGTGGGGGTGACCTCCCACGGCAAGAAATTCAGACCCAGCGACTGGGCCGAGCGGCTCGCGGGCGTCATGAGCTCGTTTCGCCCAGGTGGCGCCAAGCCAGGCTCACATTTAAGCTATTCCCCTTGGTGTGTGCCCAATTCCTTTAGTGGCTTCAAGTGCGTGGTGGTCAACCGCAAACTCAAAGAAGTCGAGCCCATGGCTTGGGACTTTGTGATGAACTTTGCCAAAGACAACGATCTGCAAGTCACCCCTGCATGCTCCGCCCAGGCCCTGGAAGAGATGTTTCACCACGCCTAAAGCCCCGCTCAAACGGCTGCCAAGCCTTGAGCTTTTCGATTGACTTGGGACTTTCCCCACTTTTTCCATTTCCCCACTTTTCTTTAGACACAAAAAAGCCGCTAAAAATAGCGGCTTTTTGCTTTGCTGACAGCGCACCCTCTCAAACGGCGGTCTGAACAATCAGACCGGGCGAAGACCTGAAATCAATCAGGCCGCGAGGGCCAAAGCTTTCACTTTGGTGGATAAACGGCTCTTGTCACGGGCCGCTTTGTTTTTATGAAAAATGCCTTTGTCTGCAATCGTGTCCACCACGGCTTGCATGCTGGCGAACAATTCGGCGGCTTTGGTTTTATCACCGGCTAGAACGGCTTTTTCAACGTTCTTGACTGCGGTGCGGTATTTGGAGCGCAAAGACGTGTTGGCTGCATTGAGCTTAACGTCTTGGCGTGCGCGTTTGCGGCCAGAGGCCAGTCGGGGGTTTTTTTTCTTGGGTTTGGCGGAAGCCATGGTGTGTCCTTGGTGTCTGTGGATGATGTCAGCAAAGCCCAACATTATATCAAATTCATCAAGGCAAAGTGTGATCTGGGCGCTACACTTATTGGGTGAGTATTTTAAAATCTGCCTCCACGGTCTCTTTTTTGACCCTCGTGTCACGCATCACCGGCATGGTGCGAGAGCTATTGATGGCCTCCATTTTTGGGGCCAACGCCATGACCGACGCCTTCAATGTGGCCTTTCGCATCCCCAATTTGTTTCGACGCTTGTTTGCCGAAGGCGCATTTGGTCAGGCCTTTGTGCCCGTGCTCGCGTCAACTTTGCAGGAAAAAGGCGAAGAAGAGACACAAAAACTCATCGGTCAAGTCGCCAGTGTGCTGTTGAGTGTTTTGCTGCTGACCTCCTTGGTGGGGGTTTTGGGTGCGCCAGTGCTGGTTTGGCTCATGGCCAGTGGCCTCGAGCATGTCCCTCAAGCACAGCAAGCAGCAGTCCTCATGACCCGTTGGATGTTTCCCTATATCGCCTTCATGTCCCTGGTGGCCTTGGCCGCAGGGGTTCTCAACACCTGGCGGCGTTTTGCCGTGCCGGCCATGACCCCGGTGCTCTTGAATTTGTCCATGATCGCCGCGGCTTGCTTGGTGTCCCCCCTCTTCGTGGCCCGTGGCTGGCCTGGGATCGATGCCATGGTGGTGGGGGTGATGCTGGGGGGGATGCTTCAGTTGAGCGTGCAATTTTGGGCTTTGAGTCGCATGGGCCTCACGCCGCAAATGGCCTGGCCTTGGCAGTGGCAGGCCTACAGTCTTGCGTGGCGCTCTGAGGGCACGCAAAAAATTTTGCGCCTCATGGGCCCCGCCTTGGTGGGCGTGTCGGTTGCGCAGTTGTCGCTTTTGATCAACACCCAAATTGCATCCCACATGGCGTCTGGCAGTGTGAGTTGGCTCAGCTACGCCGATCGGCTGATGGAGTTCCCCACCGCCCTTTTGGGGGTGGCTTTGGGGGTGGTGCTCACGCCACAGTTGTCCGCGGCACGCCAAAGCCTTGACCTCGTGCGCTACTCGGCCTTGCTCGACTGGGGGCTCAAATGGGTTTTGGTGCTGTGCGCGCCGTGTGCGTTGGCTTTGCTGGTCTTTGCCAAGCCACTGGTGAGTGTGCTCTACCATTACGGTGCGTTTCGTCCTCAAGACGTGGAGCAAACGGCGAACGCCCTCACCGGTTACGGTGTCGGACTCATGGGACTGGTGGCCATCAAGGTGTTGGCGCCTGGGTTTTATGCCGCGCAAGACACCCGAACGCCAGTTCGCATTGGCATAGGCGTGCTCATTTTCACCCAGTTGATGAACTGTGTGCTCGTTCCTGTCTTGGCGCAAGCGGGTCTGGCCTTGTCCATCGGTCTGGGTGCTTTGGTCAATGCCACTTGTTTATGGTACTTTTTGAGGCGCTCAGGGCGCTACACACCGCAAGCGGGTTGGCGCGCTTTGGGTCTGCAAGTGGGCTTGTCCAGTCTGGGTGTGGGGATCTTTTTATGGTGGTGTGCGCAGCACTGGGACTGGGTGGGGATGAGAGAGCATGCTTTGAATCGTGTCGCCTTGATGGCGGCGGTCTTGGCCCTGACGGCCGCACTCTACGCGGCTTTGCTCGGGCTGTTGGGCGTGAGGCCCAAGGCCTTGTTGAGTCCGCAAGGGGAGGTGTTTGAGCATGGGATTTAATCTCGATCCGGTGGCCACGCAGATGTCGTACTTTGCCAGTTTGGTGCAAAGTGATGAGCAGTTCCCCCTTTTGGAGGCGGCGGCAAGTCTTGCCCAAGACGAGTACCCTGAACTCGATGTTGAGCAAGTTTTGGCCGATGTGGATCAAATCTTGGTCAGGCTCAAGCGCCGTTTGGCCCCTGACGCGTCTGCACTGCACCGCTTGAAGATTTTGAACCGTTTGTTTTTTGAAGAGTTGGGCTTTCAAGGCAATGTCAACCATTACCATGACCCCGAAAACAGTTTTTTGAACGCGGTCCTCAAAACCCGTCGCGGCATCCCCATCAGCCTGTCGGTGATCTGGCTCGAGCTCGCTCAGTCCATTGGACTGCAAGCCAAAGGGGTGAATTTCCCAGGACATTTCTTGGTCAAAGTCAATCTCACCTATCCCAATGAGGGCTTGGTGGTGCTCGATGTGTTTTCCGCGCGCTCTCTGACTCGCGAGGCCTTGCTCGAGCGGCTCTACGAGTTTCCAGACATTGCCCAGTCTTTGAACGCCATGAAGCTTGGGGATCAAGGTGCTAACCCACTCGGGTCATCCGATTCACCCGAACGCCCAGACGAATCAGAACCCTCTGAGCGGCTTGGGCAGCAGCGAAGCGAGGACTTCGGCGCGATGGATTGGGATCGGCGTTTGAGGGGGTTTTTGCGCCCGGCCAGTGAGCGTCAAATTGTCGAGCGCATGCTGCAAAATTTACTGACCCTTTACCGCTCGCACAACGACTCCCCCCGTGAGGCCCAGGTCATGGAGCGATTGCGAATTTTGCGTTTGGGCTATAGTGCGCCCTGAAGAAGACGCTCAAGCGACCAGTGTCACTCGGTCAGGTTGGATGTCTTTTGCCGTTGAATCGTTCAAGGGCAAGATCGCGCCAATGTCATAAACCGTTTCACCCGCAGCTTCCAAGAAGGCTTTCAGCGCCGGGACATGCTCGGCTGCGACGATCACACACATGCCAATCCCGTCGTTGAAGGTGCGATTCATCTCGGTGTCGTCAATCTGAGCGTGCTGCTGCAGCCAAGAAAAAAGTGCAGTTCTGGGCCAACGCTTTCGATCGAGTTGAGCCCCCAAGTGTGCGGGCAAAATTCTGGGCAGGTTTTCGATGAGGCCCCCGCCCGTGATGTGGGCCAAGCCTTTGATGGGGTGAGCTTTGAGCGCTTGGAGCAATGCACTCACATAGATTTTGGTCGGGGCCATCAAGGCCTCGCGAAACGGCTTGCCGTCGAAAGACTGAGGCAGTGACTCGCCACTTTGGAGCACTTTTGCGATGACCCTTCTCACCAAAGAAAAACCGTTGGAGTGCACGCCACTGGAGGCCAGGCCCAGCACCCGGTCGTGGGCCTCGATCGTCTGGCCAGACAGGATCTTGGATTTCTCCACCACCCCAACAGCAAAACCGGCCAAATCGTATTCGCCCACCGGGTACATGTCGGGCATCTCGGCTGTTTCTCCACCAATCAAAGCGCAGTGGGCCATTTCACAGCCCTTGGCAATGCCCTCAATGACGGTGCTCGCGGTCTCCACATCGAGTTTGCCGCAGGCGAAATAATCCAAAAAATAAAGGGGCTCGGCGCCTTGGACCAAAACGTCATTGACACTCATGGCCACCAAATCAATGCCCACATCGGCATGCATATTCCACTCAAAGGCGAGTTTGAGTTTGGTCCCGACACCATCGGTGCCGCTCACCAAAACCGGCTGGTGGTAGCCGCTGGGGATTTCAAACATGGCGCCAAAGCCGCCAATACCGGCCAAGACACCTTCGCGCATGGTTTTTTTGGCAAAAGGCTTGATGCGCTCGACCAAGTCGTCTCCGGCTTGGATGTCAACGCCGGCGGATTTGTAAGTGAGAGGTGAGCTCATGGTGGCGAAGGGGTAAAAAATTGAGGTCCACGAGGGACTTCGAGAGTGAAGATGTGCCACGCTGACAAAGGAGCGCCACGGATTGGACGCGCCCAAGATGGGGCTTTGCCAAGTGTCGATAGAATGCCCTTATTCTAAAGCGTCCGAGAGGGGGTCCGCCATGACGATGAATGTGCATCAACAACGCCTGGCTTGGGGTGTCGTGTTGGCCGCAGCCATGGCCTGGCTGATCCATTCGCTCGCTGCGATTTTGTTGCCCTTCATCACGGCTTGGGTCATGGCTTATGCCCTGGGGCCCTGGGCCAAACGCTTGTCGCGCTTGGGCCAAGGGCTTTGGCCACACGCCTTGAGTGTGGTCCTGGTCGAATTGGGGTTTTTAAGCTTGTTGGTGTGTTTGTTCGCGCTCTTGACACCGATTTTTAGCCAAGAAGTGCCCGCACTCAAAGCGCAACTGCCCAGTGTCTTGACGCAGCTCCAGGCCGCATTGGCGCCTTGGGCGCAGGCCCTTGGTGTCGACGTGAACTTGGATGCGCAGGGCATCAAAGACATGCTCCTCAAGTCTTTGGATGCCTCCTGGGATGAGTGGTTCGCCCAAGCGCTCTTGTCCTTGAAAATCGGAGGATCTGCCGCGTTGGCTGTCATGGGCAACCTCATCTTGACGCCGCTCTTGCTTTTTTATTTCATGCTCGACCAAGACCTCATCTTGATGCGGGTGCTGGCCTGGGTGCCAGTGCGCTCGCGCGCCACCGTCGAGCGCTTCACCTCAGAGGTGGATCATTTGCTCGGGCAATACTTGAGAGGGCAGTTGGGGGTCATGCTGGCCATGGCCACGTATTACAGCGTGGCGCTCAAATTGTTTGGCCTGGCGCTCGCCTTGCCCATAGGGGTGTTCACTGGTTTGGTGATCTGTATCCCCTACGTGGGTTTTTGTATCGGGCTCGGTTTGGCCACAGTGGCTGCACTTTTGCAGTTTGAAGCGGGACACGCCTTGACCCTGGTGCTCGTGGTGTTTGGTGCGGGTCAAATCTTAGAAGGCTTTTTTCTCACCCCGAAGTGGGTGGGCGAGCGCATTGGTTTGCATCCAGTGGCGGTGATTTTTGCCTTGCTCGTGGGGGGGCAATGGTTTGGATTCTTTGGGGTGATGGTGGCCTTGCCCACGAGCGCGGTGGTCAGTGTGGCGCTGCGCTGGTTGCAAAAGGCCTATTGGGAGAGTGCTTTTTATCGCGATGATGCAGTGGCCCCCCCGGGGCAAGACTCTTGCAAGCCATGAAGCAAGTCACCTTGGACCTTGCCCGCGCACCTGAGGCGAGCTTTGAGCACTTTTATGCAGGACCCAATGCCAAGTTGCTGGAAATACTCAAAGACTGCTTGGCTCGCTTGGGCGCAGGCGCCAGCGCGGGACCGTCTTGGCCGGAGTGGCCACTGGAGGGTGTTTTCCTTTGTGGCGCCAGGGGCAGTGGCAAGACCCATTTGCTGCAGGCGTGTGCACAATGGGCACGCTCGAGCGGCCTGTCGGTGGTGCATTGGCAGGTCTTGAGCGAGGCCCAGGGCCATGGCAAGTCCTTGGCCGACCCAGAGTTCCAGGCGACTTGGCGACTGTTGCTCATCGATGACGTGCACCTTATGAGCGAGTCTGAGCAGGCGATTGCCTTCAATTGGTTTGTCAACGCGTCAGCACCGGGTGACAACACGCGTCGCATGATCCTCATGAGTGCGGACCAAAGCGTGGGGTCCCTCGCCATCCGCGAAGACTTGCGCACACGCATGGCCCAGGGCCTGTGTTTGGAGCTCAAAACGCTCGATGAGGAGGCTTGTCGCCAAGTGCTCACTGCACAGGCCAATTTGCGAGGTCTTTTTCTCAAGCCCGACGTGCTCGACTTCATGATGACGCGTTTTAGCCGCGATTTGACCAATTTGGTGGGTTGGTTAGACCAACTCGACGCTTTTTCACTGCAAACCCAGCGAGCCATCACCATCCCGCTGATCAAGGATATGCTCAATGGGCTTTGAGCCTGGGTCGATAGCCACAAACGATTACACTCAACGATTTAGAGGACTGCTGAGATGACCGTCGTTGCCAAAGTGTGCCCAAGCGAAGACAAAAAAGTCTGGGGCTGAAGAGTTCACACCCTGTGTGAGTCCCGCCTTGGGCCCCTATCCTTTGAGCCTGAGCCCAAGTGGGGAAGGGGGCGAGTCATGGGGAGTGCGCCGATGCGACGCCCTTGGTTTTGGGTCCCCGCTTGGATTTTTAGACATGAAGACACGCCAGAATATTGAATGAAGATTGAACACCTGACCTTGTTTGACTTGGACCACACCCTCTTGCCCATCGACTCAGACCAGTCTTGGGGGCGTTTTACCACCCAGGTGGGGTGGACGTCCAAGGATGACTTTTTGCTTAAAAACGAGGCCTTTTACCAAGATTACTGCCGTGGCGAATTGGACATCCATGCCTACGTGCGCTTTACCACACAGACCATTCGAGACAAGGGGCCGGCACTCTCGAGCGCCATGCGCGAGCGCTTTATCCAAGAGGTGATCGCCCCCGCTATCAAGCCCCAGGCCCTGTCCCTGGTGGCCGAGCACCAAGCCCGGGGTGAAGAGGTCATGATCATCACCGCCACCAATGAGTGGGTCACGCGCCCGATTGCCGACCTCTTTGGGGTGCGAGACCTCATTGCGCTCGAGCTCAGTCGTGACGCCCAAGGCTGGATCACTGGTGAGATTGAGGGCACGCCCACGCTGGGGGAAGGCAAGCTCACCCGTTTGCGCCAGTGGCTGCTCGAGCGAGGCATGACGTTGTCCGATTTGAAAACCACCTTTTACAGCGATTCCATCAACGATGCGCCTCTTTTGGGCGCTGTTAATTTTCCCGTGGCCACCAACCCCGATGACGCTTTGCGGGCATTGGCCACGCAAAGAGGATGGCCTATTTTGGAGCTTTTTGCAGCCGCATGATCAAAAATTTTGTCAATCGCCTCATGGGCATCCGCCCAGCGAGTTCCAAGAACCCCTATGGGCAAGAAAAACGCATCCCCTTCAAGGATCACCACATCGATCCGAGCTTGATCGATGAGCGCGCTCACGATGTGGTGCGCACCTTGCAACTGCGCGGCTTCATTGCCTATGTGGTCGGTGGTGCGGTTCGAGACTTGCTCTTGGGGCTGCGTCCCAAAGACTTTGATGTTGCGACCAATGCCACGCCTGAGCAAGTCAAAGCCTGCTTTCGCCGAGCGTTCATCATTGGGCGTCGTTTTCGCATTGTCCACGTGGTCTATGGCCGTGGGCGCGAGCACGAGGTGATTGAGGTCTCCACCTTCAGGGCGTTTTTGGAGTCGGCCGACGCCAAACAGTTCACCGGCAACGAAAAAACCTCACGCCATGACTTGGCCCAGGTCTCCCACGCGGTGGACGCGAGTGGTCGGGTACTTCGTGACAATGTGTGGGGCCCCATTGATGAGGACGCCACCCGGCGCGACTTCACAGTCAATGCCATGTATTACGACCCACAAACGCAAGAGGTGGTGGATTTTCACAAAGGCATACAGGATGCCAAAAAACACGTGATTCGCATGATTGGAGACCCCGCGGTGCGCTACCGCGAAGACCCCATTCGCATCATCCGCGCCATTCGATTTGCCGCCAAATTGGCCCCCTTGGGCTTCAAACTCGAGACCAAAACTGCCGCACCTTTGAAGAAAATGGCGCAACTCCTGCATGACGTCCCGCCGAGTCGCATGTTTGACGAGATGCTCAAACTCCTCCAAACCGGCCACGCACTCGCCAGCATTGAGCAACTCCAGCAGCACGGCTTGGCCACGGGTGTCTATCCACTGCTTGACTTGATTGTTTCTCGATCGGGCGACCCCTTGGTCCACCAAGCCTTGCTCGATACGGATCGACGCGTTCAAGAAATGAAGCCCGTGGTGGCGAGCTTTTTGCTTGCTTGTGTGCTCTGGAGCGATGTGCGAGATGCTTGGGTCGCGCGCATGAATCACCGTCAACCGCTGTTTCCCGCCTTGCAAGAGGCGATCGATGAGGTGTTTGATGCGCGCATCGGTGAGGTCTCGGGGCGTGGCAAACTGGGTGCTGACATGCGTGAGATCTGGTCCATGCAACCGCGTTTTGAAAAGCGCCTAGGCCACGCGCCGCTCGGACTGCTGGATCAACCGCGGTTTCGTGCGGCTTTTGATTTCATGCGCCTGCGCGCCTTGAGTCAAGAAATCGATCCAACCTTGGGTGAATGGTGGGAGGCCTTCAGCTTGGCCGACCCCCAAGAGCGTACCCACATGCTCGAAGCGGTGAGGCTGGAGCACCAAAGCGCCCAAGCGACCTCAAGCAAAGGACCCAAGCGGGTTCGCGCGTTGCCCGTCACCAAACCTGGTGCACAGTCCTTGCCGGACCATGGGGTTGCAAGACCTGAGACCTCCGTTTCGCCACATTCGGGCGAGGACGGTGGCGCTCAAGATGAGAATGCACCCGCGCCACGCCGGCGTCGGCGCCGGCGCACGCCAAGAACAGACTCGCCCGAGTGATGGGTTGGGTCGGTTTGATGCACTCGATGAACCCGATGAACTCGAATGGCTTGGCCCCGTGATGATTCTCCCACCTCATTGGCACCTTGCCCGACATGAACAGGCCTGAGATCGTGCATGAAAGTGTGCATGAAAGCGTGCATGAAAGCGTGTATGAAAGCGTGCGTGAAAGCGTGCGATGCTACGTCGCCTTGGGGGCCAATCTGGGAGCGCCCGCCACGGCCTTTGGCGCGGCACTCAAGGGTCTTGACGGCTCTCTAGGCGTGCAGGTGCTGGCCTGCTCGGCGCTTTACAGCAGCGAGCCTTTTGAAGCGAGTGGACCGCCTTACCTCAACGCCGTGTGCGCACTCAACAGCACCTTGACTGCGCCAGCGCTCTTGGGGGTGTTGCAGCAACTCGAGCTCGATGCGGGTCGCGTGCGTGAGTTTCATCACCAGCCCAGGGTGTTGGATTTGGATTTGCTTTTTTTTGGTCAGGCGCAGGTTCAAAGCCCCAAGCTCACACTCCCGCACCCACGTTGGTTTGAGCGTGCCTTTGTCTTGTTGCCCTTGATGGAGTTCGAGCCCAGTTGGGTCACGCCTGCGATGCTCAAAGGTGTTGAAGATCAGACCATTTCTCGTCTCGAGCCAGAGTTCCCACTGTGGCGCTCAAAACCCCCGCAGCCTTGACGGTTTGATCTTACTCACCGGCGGAGATGCGATGCGCTTCTTCGATTTGGACCTCAAAGTAGCGCTGAAAGCTGTAGACAATGCTCGAGATCAAGATGGTCGCGCCCAAAATCAAAGCGATGATCACGGCCCATATGGTCAGCCATGAGGTTTTGCCCGCAGCGTGGTCGGGCTCGGCGCTGGGGTTGAAGAGGCTGTTCCACTTCTGTGGCGTCATCAAGCCATAAACAATGGCGTTTAAGCAACAAGCGGCCATGCTAAAGCCAAAAATAGGAAAAAGCCACCATGTGAGCCTGTCGTCTACGCCGTAAGTTTGTACCCTGAGGATACCCCAAAGCCCCAACGCCGTGGGAAGGGACAAGGCCCAAGCGAGCCCATCGCGCGGACCAAAAAGATAAAAGCGATGCAAGCCCAAAGGACCCCCAGCCCAAGTCAACCACGTGGCCAATGTTTTGTTTTTCATGCGCCGAATGATAGCCCTTTCATCGCATTTCGGTGCGAGGCGGGGGGATTGAGAGGCCGGGTTTGCTAAAAAGAAGTGCAAAGGGTGTGCAAATGCGTTAGAATCGTGGGTTTTCAGCGTGTCGCTGGCCGGGTGGCCAAGTCGCGTGTCTCAACGTTGAAAAAATCAACCACCCGAAGGATAAACACCATGGTCGTCATTCGACTCTCTAGAGGCGGCTCCAAAGCCCGCCCATTTTTCAACATCGTTGTCGCCGACAAGCGTTTGCGTCGTGATGGACGTTTCATTGAGCGCATTGGTTTTTACAACCCCATTGCCAGAGGTCAAGAAGAGAGCATTCGCATTGCCCAAGACCGACTCACCCATTGGAGAAGTGTTGGAGCCCAAGCGTCTCCCACGGTTGAGCGTTTGATCAAACAAGCGGCAGCCAAAACCGTTTAAGTTTCCATGTTGCCCTTCCTCGAATCCGCTGCATTGCCAGAGGATGCCATCGAAGTGGGGCGCATTTTGGACGCCTGGGGCATCAAGGGATGGTTCAGAGTTCAAGCCTATAGCGCCCAGCCTGAGGCGCTTTTTTCTTCCAAGCGGTGGTTTGTCCAGCCTTCTGAGCGAGGTGCCCAGCACTTTGAAGGCACGGCCACACTCCGTATTCAGGAAGCCAAGACCCACAGCGACCACGTCGTGGCGCGTGCCCATGACTGCTTGGATCGCAACGCGGCCGAACTCTTGAAAGGTGCGCGCGTCTTTGTGGCACGTTCGAGCTTCCCAACCCCCCTTGAAGATGAGTTTTATTGGGTCGACTTGGTGGGCTTAGAAGTCATCAACCGCCAAGGCGAGTCTCTTGGGGTGGTGGTGGAGATCTTGAGCTCGGGCGCTCAAAGTGTCTTGGTGATTGAGCCGTTTGCCCAAACCCGGTTGGCATCAGAGCCTGCATTGCCTGCGTTGTCTGAGGATGCAAGCCCGCCTAAGAAACCTGACACCACGCGGATGATCCCCTTTGTCTCGCAATACATCGACGATGTGAGATTGTCTGAGCGCAAGATCTTGGTGGATTGGTTGCCTGACTACGGTTGAGCCATGAAGGGGCAAGTTAGCACTCACCTTCACGCTCCCTGTCTTTTGTTGGATGGATTGGCATGCGTTTTGATATCGTGACTTTGTTTCCCGAGCTCTTCACGCCCTTTATGAGCTTGGGGGTGACTCGGCGCGCCTATGAGTTGGGCTTGATGAGTTTGAATTTTTGGAACCCCAGGGACTACGCCACGGGGGTTTACCGCCGCGTGGACGACCGCCCCTTTGGGGGTGGGCCGGGCATGGTGATGATGGCCGAGCCGCTGGCACTGTGTGTTGAGGCCATCCAAACCGCACGGCACGCGAGTCAACCCTTCGCGACGAGCCCCGACTCCAGCACCCCACTCGATCACATCGACGCCCCCGTCGTCTTGTTTTCTCCTGTGGGTGTGCCCTTGCGTCACCAAGGGCTTGAGCAATGGGGGGCTGGCCAGGGCGCGATTTTGGTGTGTGGGCGTTACGAAGGGGTTGACCAGCGCTTCATTGATCAAGTCGTGACGCACCAGCTGAGCTTGGGGGATTTTGTGCTCTCTGGCGGTGAGATTGCGGCTTTGGCCCTTTTGGACGCGGTGGCCAGACTCCAGCCCGGGGTCCTCCACGAGCCCCAGAGTCACGCACTCGACAGCTTTAATCCAGAGCTCGGTGGCTTGCTAGACTGTCCGCATTACACCCGACCAGAAACCTGGCGAGATCTCGGGGTGCCCAGCGTCTTGCTCTCAGGTCACCACGGCCAAATTGAACACTGGCGCGAGCAGCAGCGCTTGGATTTGACGGCACAACACCGCCCCGATTTGTTGCCCAAAGTCACTCAGACGCAGGTCAAAAAGAAAAAATAGCGTGACGCGCTCACCCTTCGCGCGCCGACTTGAGGCTTTGGGGGCCTTGGTCCCCCGGTGAAATTGTTGAAAAAAAACGACATGTTGGGGCGTTCAAGCGGGCTCTTGCGCAACTGCACTGGTCTGCGTCTGGAATAAAGCACTGCGTGGCCAGGCCCCTAAGGCGGTGCATGGCTTTCTTTGGGGTGTTGGGGTTTGGACCCAGGAAAAATCGAGTTATAATCGTGGGTTGCGATCCTCTGGGTGGCCGCTTTGAGTTCATGGATGGAGTGAATCTTTCGTGAGCGACAGTTGTATTGAGCCAATACGCCTGCACAAGCCTTTCGTGTTGCGCACCCATGACCGTTAATGAGGACATCATGAATTTAATCCAAACTTTGGAACAAGAAGAAATCACACGTCTGGGAAAGAAAATCCCCGATTTTGCACCAGGTGATACTGTCATTGTGAGCGTGAATGTGGTCGAGGGCACCAGAAAACGGGTCCAGGCTTATGAAGGTGTCGTGATTGCCAAGCGCAATCGCGGTCTCAACAGTGGCTTTATCGTTCGCAAAATTTCCTCTGGCGAGGGTGTTGAGCGGACCTTTCAAACCTACAGCCCATTGATTGCCAGCATTGAAGTCAAACGCCGTGGCGATGTGCGTCGCGCCAAGTTGTATTATTTGCGCAAACGCAGCGGCAAGTCTGCTCGGATCAAAGAAAAATTGGTCAGCAAGTTTGCTCAGGCCGCTCAAGCCGCTTCCGCCGCCGCCGCAGCCGCCGCAAACAAAGCCTAATTTTTCCCTTGTCTTGGGCCTTGGCTCAGCTTTGATAAAAGCTGGGATGCTGAGGTTTGTGGATGGTCAAGTGGAGCGCAAAAGCCGATCTCGTTACCCCGAGCTCGGCTTTTTGCCATAGTGTGTCCTTGAGCCTTGAGCACGCTCCCCAACCCTGAACATCTGCGCCATGCTGCCCTTGTCAAAAATTCCTCACTTTGATCCCTTGAAGGCGCCCATTTTGGGTGTGGATCATCACCTGAGGGCCTTGAGCTCAAAAGAGCTCAGTGTCGAATCCATTCGTGCGCGCTTTCTCAGCCCAGAGGCCTGCGCCTTGACACTCACAGAAAACCATGAGCAGCGCATTCAAGACAAGCCATTGAAGGCTGCGGCCGTTTTGCTAGGGTTGGTTGAGAGAGCCGAGCTCACGGTCATTTTGACCCAACGCGCGCAGCATTTGTCCACGCACTCGGGTCAAATCGCCTTTCCTGGGGGCAAGGTTGACCCTGAGGACCTGACAGCCGAGGCCACAGCCTTGCGCGAAGCCCATGAAGAGGTGGGCTTGGCGCCGAACCTGGTCACGGTGCTGGGTCGTCTGAATCCCTTGGTGACCGGAACGGCCTTTCGCATCACGCCGGTGGTGGCCTTGGTCAGCCCACAGCATGTCATCTCGGCCAATGCCAGTGAGGTTGATCAAGTTTTTGAGGTGCCTTTGTCTTTTTTAATGAACCCGGCCCATCACCAACGTCGCCAGACACTCCATGAGGGTCAAGTGCGCGAGTGGTACGCCATGCCGTACATGCAGGGCGAACAAGAGCGTTTCATTTGGGGGGCAACGGCCAACATGATTCGAAGTTTTTATGCCTTTTTGGCGCATCCTTTGCCTCAGCACGAAGGCTTGCCATTAAGATGAAGCCATGACGCTTTTATCGTTGCTTTTTGCCTTGCTCATTGAACAAATGCGTCCCTTAAAGGACAGCAACTGGGCTCAAAGCGCCAGCGCGCGCTTGGCCCAGTGGTTGGGTCACCACTTGGATGTGGGGCAGTCTCATCATGCGCGCTTGATTTGGTGCCTGAGTGTGGGTGCTCCTGCACTTGCAGTGCTCACCTTGCACTGGATTTTGTGGTGGAGCTTGGGCTGGATCGCTGCGATGATCTGGAGCGTTTTGGTTTTGTATGCCACCTTGGGTTTTCGGCAATTCAGCCACCACTTTACCGAAATTCGCGATGCACTTGAAGCAGGAGACGAGGCGCTCGCGCGGCAAAAGTTGGCACTCTGGCAGCGCGCCGACACCGCTGACTTGAGCAAACCCGAGATCATCC